>JACCDW010747095.1_pt1 | contig 60454 bp, 59 predicted proteins | sample 7449781 | NCBI WGS metagenome assembly JACCDW01 (sample SAMN15323449, study PRJNA562643) | freshwater metagenome | isolation source: river surface water | place: USA:Blue River Watershed | collected 2017-08-18
ACCAACGAAAACCTGATGGAACTGCTCATCATGGTCGACGCCCTCAAACGGGCCTCGGCCGAGCGCATCAGCGCGGTCATTCCTTACTTTGGCTATGCCCGTCAAGACCGCCGCCCCCGTTCTTCACGCGTTCCTATTTCTGCCAAACTGGTGGCCGATCTGCTGCAAACCGTGGGCGTGGACCGGGTCCTGACCATGGACTTGCATGCCGACCAAATCCAAGGCTTTTTCAACATCCCAGTCGACAATATTTACGCCTCGCCTGTGCTGTTGGGTGATTTGCGCCTGAAAAGCTACGACGATCTGATCGTGGTGTCGCCCGATGTCGGCGGCGTGGTGCGTGCCCGCGCCTTGGCCAAGCAGCTGGGCTGCGATCTGGCCATCATTGACAAACGCCGTCCCAAAGCCAATGTGAGCGAGGTGATGCACGTGATCGGTGAAATAGAAGGTCGCAACTGCGTCATCATGGACGACATGATCGACACCGCCGGTACCTTGGTCAAAGCCGCCGAAGTGCTGAAAGAACGTGGCGCCAAGAAGGTCTACGCCTATTGCACCCATCCTATTTTTTCCGGCCCTGCCATCGAGCGCATCGCCCACGGCGCAGCGCTGGACGAGGTGGTGGTGACCAACACCATCCCGCTGAGCCAAGAAGCCGCTCAATGCCAAAAAATTCGCCAACTCTCCGTGGCACCGTTGATCGCTGAAACCATCCAGCGCATCTCCAAAGGAGAGTCGGTCATGAGTTTGTTCTCCGACCAAGACCAGCTTTTCTAAGCTGAGCGACGTGGGGGAGCAATGTTGTGGGGCGGTTTTCGCCCCGTTTTGAAACCGAAGTCACACTGGTCGCGGTGGACTTCTTCTGGAGATTGATATGAAATTCGTCGCTTTTGAGCGCACAAAGCAGGGAACGGGTGCGAGCCGCCGTCTGCGCATCACCGGTCGCACGCCCGGTATTGTTTATGGCGGTAAAGCCCATGAGCCCCAATCCATCGAACTCGACCACAACGCACTGTGGCACGCACTGAAAAAAGAAGCCTTCCATGCTTCTATTTTGGAGATGGAATTCAACGGCAAAACATCCAAAGTTTTGTTGCGCGATGTGCAATACCACCCCTTCAAACAACTCGTGTTGCACATCGACTTCCAACGCGTGGAAGCCGACACCATGCTGCACATGAAAGTGCCACTCCACTACAGCGGTCAAGAAACATCGCCTGCCGTGAAAGTGGATGCCTGTTTGGTCAACCCTGTCATCACTGAACTTGAAATCGCTTGCTTGCCTGCCGATTTGCCCGAGTTCATTGCTGTGGATTTGAGCAACCTGAAAAAAGGCCATTCACTGCATGTGAACGACATCACCCTGCCCAAAGGCGTCAAAGCCGTGGTGCATGGCAAAAACAACCCTGTGTTGGTGAGCGTGGTGTCCGTGGCTGAAGAAGCCGCACCAGAGGCTGCGCCTGCGGCCGCCGCACCTGCCAAGGGCAAAGGCAAGAAGTAATTCTTCGCCCGCTTCCCACGAAAGCCCGCTTCATGCGGGCTTTTTTTCGTCCCGTCACGGCGAGGCTTCCTTTGTCACGCCAGCTATGGCGGCTCGGATGCGTAGCGAACGTCGCAGCTTTGCTGCGGTGAGCGGCATTCGAGTTGCCGTGGCTGGCGAGGGTGAGGGAAGATTGCCTCGCTGCGCTCGCCATGACGAATAGATAATGCCCGGCATGATCAAATTGTTTGTCGGCCTGGGCAACCCAGGCGCTGAGTACGAGGACACCCGCCACAACGCTGGATTTTGGTTCATCGATCAACTCGCCCAGCAACTCAAGGTGCAACTCAGTCCAGAAAAAAATTACCACGGCTGGGCTGTTCGCACCACGCTGCAAGGCGAAACCATTTGGCTGTTGAAGCCCGCCACCTTCATGAACTTGTCCGGCAAGTCGGTGGGTGCGTTGGCGCGTTTTTTCAAAATTGAACCTGCGCAGATTTTGGTGGCGCATGACGAACTCGATGTGGTGCCTGGCGAGGCCAAGCTCAAACTTGGCGGCAGCCACGCTGGCCACAATGGTTTGCGCGACATCCATGCGCAATTGGGTACCGACGCCTATTGGCGCTTGCGCATAGGCATTGGCCACCCTGGTGTCAAGTCGGAAGTGATTCACTGGGTTTTGAAGAAACCTGCACCAGAACAGCGAAAAGTGATTGACACTTGCATTGACCGAAGCCTGTCAGCCGTAGCCTTGATGGTGAGCGGCGACATGGTGAAAGCCACCCAACAGGTGCACACCAGCAAGCCGCCCAGGCCCAAACCGCCAAGACCGGCGGCGGCCGCTCCCACCAAGGAAGGCGAACTGCATGACAAACCTACCAACACCTCCACGGGTCCTGAGCCTGGCACTGCTTAGTCTTTGCCTGTCTGCGCCCTTGGCCTCATCGGCCAAGACCCCAAACACCCCGGCCCAGTTGCAATGCGACAAAGACGGTCGCCTGCAAGCTTGCGAGGACGCCCCCGCTCAGGCACAACAACCTCGAAAAGCAGCTGCCTTCAAAGCACAGGCGACGGACACGAACGCAGAATCTGACAAACCTGTCAAAAAGTCCAAAAAGAAAAGCAAGAAAGCCAAGAAAAAGGCCAAACCCAGCGTAGCCGAGTAAGGCCTAGACCGTGCGCCCGGCTTCGGTTTGCAGCTGGCGGTACTTGGCCCACAGCGAGTCTTGGCTTTCGACGTGTTGGGGGTTCAGGGGGATGCAAGCCACCGGGCACACCTGCACGCACTGCGGTTCTTCGTGGTGGCCCACGCACTCAGTGCATTTGTGCGGGTTGATCTCGTAAATCTTCACGCCCATGTAAATGGCGTCATTCGGGCATTCGGGTTCGCAGACGTCGCAGTTGATGCATTCGTCGGTGATCATCAAAGCCATGGCTTGACCTCAAGTTCGCGCACTGGCATGCGCTTTCATGTATTTGAGTACGCAAGGTGAAACAAACTGCGCCACATCACCACCCAAGCTGGCCACCTCGCGCACCAGGGTGCTGGAGATGCACTGGTGCACATCCAAGGTGTTCAAAAACACCGAATCGATGAGCGGGGCCAAGCGGCGGTTCATGCCGGCGAGCTGAAACTCATAGTCAAAGTCGGTCATGGAGCGGATGCCGCGCACCATGGTGTGGGCGCCAATCGATTGGGCAAAGTCAATGACCAAACCTTCAAAGGTGTGCACCCGCACATTGGGGCTGTCAGCCAAGGCTTGGCGGGTCATGTCCACCCGCTCATCCAAAGTGAACATGGTCTTTTTATGGTGGGCGCGGGCCACGGCAATCACCACCTCATCAAACATGCGGGCAGCGCGGCGCACGATGTCTTCATGCCCCAAGGTGATGGGGTCGAAAGTGCCGGGGTAGATGGCGATCACGGGCTTGGTCATGGCTGATGCCTTGTGCGAGAGGGTCGGCGGATTATGCCGTCCTCTGCAGCAAATGGGCATGCACCGCACCTGCTTTCAAATGCTTGACCAGCAGCCATCCCAGCGCCAGCAAAGCCTCTGCAGGCCAGGCCTTGCCTGCTTCCAAGTAAACGAAACCGCTGTCTTTGATGCAGGCCTGAGCCGCCGCCAACATGCGGTCGTACTGGGGGAAGTCGTAAGGCGGGTCGAGGAACACCAGGTCCAGGCTGTTGGGCGCTTGTTGGCGCAACAAAGCCAGACCGTCACCGCGCTGGATGCGCATTTGTGTTGCACCCAATTTGGCCTGGCTCTTGGTCATGGCCTCGATGCAAGCGCTATTGGACTCGCACAAAACCACGGATGTTGCACCACGCGAGGCGGCTTCAAAACCCAGTGCGCCACTGCCGGCAAAGGCGTCCACACACTGCCAGCCGCTCAGGTCTTGGCCGAGCCAATTGAACAAGGTTTCACGCACCCGGTCGGGGGTGGGGCGCAAATCGGCAAGCTTGGCCAGGGGCAACTTGCTGCGCTTCCACTGCCCACCGATGATGCGCACCTCGCCCGGGGTTTTCAAGGCTGCGCTCCCAAGATGACGGTGACCATGCGCTCGGGCTGCAAGGTGCGGGCGAAGGCTTGTTGAATGTCTTTGGCGCTGAGTTTGTCCACTTGCGTGGTCCAGGTGTCCAAATAATCCAAAGGCAAATCGAACCAAGCGATGTTGGTCAGGTTGTCCATCAGCTTGCGGTTGCTGTCCAAGCGCAGGGCAAAGCCGCCGATCAGGAAATCTTTGGCGGCTTTCACCTCTTGGTCAGTTGGACCGTTTTTCACAAACTCGGCCACCACATCGCTGGCGACTTGCACCGCCTGCTGCGCTTGATCAGGGCGGGTCTGCAGGCCCACCGTGAACGCGCCGGCATGCTGGCCTGGCGAGAAGTAGCTGTACACGCTGTAGCTCAAACCGCGCTTTTCGCGCACCTGCTCGGTCAGGCGTGACACAAAGCCGCCGCCACCCAAGACATAGTTGCCCACCGTCAAGGCCAAAAAGTCGGGGTGTTTGCGTGGGATGCCGGGCTGACCGATGAACACATGGGCCTGGGCTGACTCGAATGGGACTTGAACAGTTTGTGGCTGTGTTAGTGCTTGCACCTCTGGAACATCAATGAATACGGGGCATGAAGCTTTGGCAGGCAATCCAGCCAACAACTGAGCCACCCGCGCTTGGGCTTGGGCGCGGTTGAGCGCACCCACGATGCTCACCTTGGCTTGGCAAGGCTGGAGGTGGGTGGCATGGAACTTCGCCATGAGGGCGGTGTCAATCGCCATGAGGCTGGCTTCATCGACCTGGGCGCCATAGGGATGGTTGCCAAACAAAGCCTGGTTGAAGGCTTTGGAAGCCAGGTTGGCCGGTTTGGTGTTGGCCTCTTTGATGCTGGCGATCCAGCGCTGGCGCTCGCTTTGCCACACGGATTCCGAAAAACTGGGGTGCGCCAACTGGCGGGCTGCCAACGTCACCGCCGCATCCAACAACTCAGGTCGGGTCAGGCTGCGCAAACTCAGGCTCATGCGGTCGCTGGTCGTGTTGGCGTTGACCGAGGCACCCAAATCGGCCCAAGCCTCGCCCAAGGCGTTTTCATCCATGGCCGGCTGGCCATCGCTGGCTTTCACGCCCTTGCCCATCATGAATGCGGTGGCGTTGGCCAAGCCGCTGCGCCCAGCGCCATCGCGGCGCGAACCCGCGTCAAACTCGATTTGCACATCCACCATGGGCAAATTGGGCACTTCCATCAGGTACACCTGGGCACCGTTGTCCTGCGTCCAGTGTTGGATTGGGATGCCCGCTTGGGCAGTGAGCGCCAGCGACAAACTGGCGGTGAGGAACAGGTGTTTCATCGTGCGCCCTCCCCGGCATGACGTGCACCTGGCACGGGTTTTCGCAAGGCTGGTCTGGGACCGGTTTGCGGCAGCAAGGTGGCCACGGTCAAGGTGTCGTCGCCGAAATAGGTTTGCGCCACTTTTTGCACTTGTTCGGCCGTGACGGCCACCAAGCGGTCCATCAGCAGATCAGGGGTGTTCAAGGGAAAACCTTCCACCCAGTTGGTGCCCAATTCACGGGCTTGGTTGAACAAGGAATCGCGCTGGTAAACATTGGACGCCAGCCACTGCGCCTTGACCCGCTTGAGCTCAGCCTCGCTCACACCTTCTTTGGCGATGCGTGACACTTGGGCACGCAAGGCCGCTTCGAGTTGCTCAGGGGTTTTGCCTTTGGCGGGCACGCCCTCCAAGGTGAACACCTGAGGGCCGCGGCCACTCAGTCCATTGAATGCGCCTGCGCTGTCAGCCAAACGATCAGCACCTTGGGTGAGGCTGCGGTCCAAGCGGGCGCCGCTGTAACCATCCAACACCGCCGACAACATGGTGAGCGCCAGCGCATCTTGGTTGCTGGGGGCGTCGTCAAAGGCGGTGAAACCAGGCACTTTCCAAGACAAGGCCACATAAGCTTGTTCAGCGGGGGCTTTGAATTGCAAACGTCGGGTGCCGGTTTGCGGGGGTTCTATTTGCGGTTTGCGCTCGGGCAGCGGACCAGCTTTGATCACGCCGTAATACTGCTCGGCCCATTTTTTCACCTGCTGCACGTCGACATCACCGACCACCACCACGGCGGCATTGGCGGGCACATACCAGCGCTTGTAAAAGTCGCGGGCGTCTTGCGGTTTCATGGCGTCCAAGTCGCTCATCCAACCCACCACCGGGCGGCGATAAGGTGAAGCAATGAACTGGGTGGCGTTGAGTTGCTCGTACAACATCATGCGCGGCACGTCCTCGGTGCGCATGCGCCGCTCTTCTTTCACCACTTCCAGCTCGCGGGTGAATTCATCATCGGGCCATTGGTTGTTGGCAAAACGGTCTGCCTCGAGTTGCATCACATCCGGCAGCTTCGAAGCAGGTATTTGCTGGTAGTAGCCGGTGTAGTCCTTGTTGGTGAACGCGTTTTCACGCCCGCCCAGCGCAGCCACACGGCGCGAAAACTCGCCGGGTTTGACCGTGGCCGAGCCCTTGAACAGCATGTGCTCGAGCACATGCGCCACACCGGTCACTCCATCGACCTCGTCCATCGAGCCGACCCGCAGCCACAGCATGTGCACCGCCGTGGGTGCGCGGGCGTCGGCCTTGACGATCAGGGTCATGCCGTTGTTCAAGCTGAATTGCTGCACCTCTTGCGCAGCCAGGTTGGACCATGTGAACGCAGCCAAGCACCAAAGGGCGGCAGCACCGAAGCGCCGCTGAAGAACAGAAAAAGGGGGTTTCATAGAATGGGTCATGAACAGACCTGCGGTGTTGCAGGCTGTGTGCATTCTAGAAACTCCCGCCCATGTTCAGCATCTTCAAGCGAAAAACCCCTCCATCCCCCAGCGCACCCGTGAGCCAAGCCGCCCAGGTGGCCCGCCAAAGCTGGTTGGGTCGTTTGCGCAGCGGCTTGCAACGCACCGGCAGCAGCATTGCGGGGGTGTTTGGCGGCAAGGTGATCGACGATGCGCTGTACGAAGAGCTCGAATCCGCCTTGCTCATGGCCGACGCGGGCATGGCCGCCACCCAGCATGTGCTCAAAGCCTTGAAGCAAGAAGTGAAAGAACACGGCAGCCAAGACCCCAGCCAAGTGAAAGCCTTGTTGGTCAAGGTGCTGGCCGATTTGCTGCGCCCCTTGGAAGGCCGCATTGCACTGGACGCACACCAGCCCACGGTCATCATGGTGGCGGGTGTGAACGGCGCGGGCAAAACCACCTCGATTGGCAAACTCACCCGCCACCTGAGCGACGCGGGTGCCAGCGTGCTGCTGGCCGCAGCCGACACCTTCCGCGCTGCCGCCAAAGAGCAGCTGCTGGTCTGGGCCGATCGCAACAGCGTGGACATCGTCAGCCAAGACCAAGGCGACCCTGCCGCGGTGAGTTTTGACGCGGTGACCGCAGGCCGCGCCCGTGGCAAGGACGTCGTGTTGGTGGACACGGCGGGCCGCTTGCCCACGCAACTGCACCTGATGGAAGAGCTGAAAAAAATCAAGCGTGTGGTGCAAAAGGCCGATGAGTCCGCGCCCCACGAGGTGCTCTTGGTGATCGATGGCAACACCGGCCAAAACGCCCTCGCCCAGGTGAAAGCCTTTGACGACACTTTGGGCCTCACTGGTTTGATCGTCACCAAACTCGACGGCACCGCCAAAGGGGGCGTGCTGGCCGCCATCGCCCTGTGGGCCGCACAACGCAGCGCCGCCCAGCCCTTGGCGGTGTATTTCATTGGCATCGGCGAACAACTGGAAGACCTGCAAGCTTTCAGCGCCGATGAATTTGCCCAAGCCCTGATCGCCTGACCTTGAAAGGTTTTCCATGGACACCATGCCACTTGACGAAGAACCCCGACGCATCGACCAGCTGCTAGCGCACTACAGCTTGAGCCACCAACACCCAGTGAACGAGCGCATCCATTTCTTGGCGGTGCCCCTGATCATGCTCACCCTCATCGGTCTGATGTTCGAAATTCACCCCGCCGTGGCCTATGTGTTTTTGGCGGCCAGCATGGTCTATTACCTGCGCTTGTCTTTGGTGTTTTCAGCGGTGATGGCAATCTGGACCGCGCTCATGCTGATGGTGGTGTTCGCCATGGGCGAGCATCGCTTGCTGATTTGCGTGTCGGTGTTTGTGGGCGCTTGGGTGCTGCAGTTCATCGGTCACAAAGTGGAAGGCCAAAAGCCTTCGTTCTTTGAAGATGTGCAATACCTCTGGGTGGGACCGCTGTTTGTGCTGCGCCCCCTGCTGCTTCGTTTCAAACTCACTTGGTGACCCCATGACCGACAAACTGTTTCAACCGGTGCAAATCGGCGACCTTCACCTGGCCAACCGCGTGGTGATGGCCCCCCTCACCCGCTGCCGCGCCGACGAGCCTGCTGGCGACGTGCCCGGCAGCGCCATGAACATCGCGTACTACCGCCAACGCAGCAATGCCGGGCTCATCATCAGTGAGGGCACCCAAATAGCACCTGCGGGCAAGGGCTACATGGCCACGCCCGGCATTTACTCGGATGCGCAAGTCCAAGGCTGGCGTCCCATCACCCAAGCGGTGCATGACGCGGGCTCCAAGATCGTGGCGCAAATTTGGCACGTGGGCCGCATCAGCCACCCCGACCTTACCGGCGGCGTCACGCCCATCGCGCCTTCGGCCATTGCACCCAAGGTGTCGGCCTATACCCACAATGGCAAACAAGAAGCGCCTGTCCCGCATGCTTTGAGTGTGGACGACATCAAGGAGGTGGTGGGTCAGTTTCGCCAGGCCGCTGCCAACGCCATGCGGGCGGGCTTTGATGGGGTGGAAATCCACGGCGCCAACGGCTATTTGGTCGATCAGTTCTTGCGCGACGGCAGCAACCACCGCACCGACGCTTATGGCGGCTCACCCGAAAACCGCTGCCGCTTCGCCTTGGAAGTGGTGGACGCGGTGGTGGCTGAAATTGGCGCAGGCCGCGTGGGGATCCGTTTGTCGCCCGTCACCCCCGCCAACGACGCCCATGGCTCGGACCCGCAAGCGGTGTTTGGCCATTTGGTGGAAGCACTCAATAAGCGAGGCATTGCCTTCATTCACTTCATCGAGGGCAGCACAGGCGGCCCGCGTGACCTGACCGGCTTTGACTTCGCCTGGGCCCGCCGCACTTTCAAGGGTGCCTACATCGCCAACAACGGCTACGACCGCCAAATGGCGCTGGACGCTGTGGCCAACGACCAGGCCGATGCCGTGGCCTTTGGACGCCTTTACATCGCCAACCCCGACCTGGTGCAGCGCCTGAAAGCCAACGCGCCACTGAATGCGCCCAACCCGAAAACCTTCTACAAACCGGGACCCGAAGGCTATACCGACTACCCGGCTCTTTGACCAGCATCAGGGAAAACCACAATCTCCAGTCAACTTGCGCCAGATCATTAGCACTCCAAGTTAGAGAGTGCTAATATTCAAGCCATGACTGATATGGACAGGAGCCCATTGATGACAACACTGATGCTTTCCACCCCTGCAGCAACGCCTGTTGCGGCCAACCCCTGGGCCTTGCTGCCCCCGCTTGGCAACTTGGACGCCTATATTTCGGCGGTCAACCGCTTGCCCATGTTGACCCTGGAGCAAGAGCAGGAATTTGCCAAAAAACTCAAAGAAAACAATGACTTGGATGCGGCTGGCAAACTGATTTTGTCGCACCTGCGCTTGGTCGTGGCCATCTCGCGTCAATACGCAGGCTACGGCTTGCCCCAAGGCGACCTGATCCAAGAAGGCAATGTCGGCCTGATGAAAGCTGTCAAGCGATTCGACCCTGAGCATGGCGTGCGCTTGGTCAGCTACGCCATGCACTGGATCAAGGCGGAGATCCACGAATACATCATCAAAAACTGGCGCATGGTCAAACTCGCCACCACCAAGGCCCAGCGCAAGTTGTTTTTCAATTTGCGATCCATGAAGCAAGGTTTCCGCGCCGAGGCAGGCGAAGATCACAACGCCCTGACCCGCGACAGCTTGAGCGATGCTCAAATTGACAGCGTGGCCAAAGAGCTCAACGTCAAACGCGAAGAAGTCATTGAGATGGAAGCGCGCATGGCGGGCGGCGATGTCTTGCTCGACCCCAGCCCCAGCGATGACGGTGAAGACGCCTTTGGCCCTATCGCTTACTTGGCTGATGTGCAGCACGAGCCGACAGCCATGATCGAAGCGCATCAGCGCGATGTGCTCTCCAGCGACGGCATCACGCAAGCGCTGGAGGTGCTGGACCCCCGCAGCCGGCGCATTGTGGAAGAGCGTTGGCTCAAGGTGAATGATGACAACTCTGGCGGCATGACCTTGCACGAACTGGCCGCCGAATACGGCGTGAGTGCCGAGCGGATTCGCCAAATCGAAGTGGCGGCCATGAAAAAAATGAAATCAGCGCTGCTGGAATACACCTGAAATCACTGCGAGGCCTTAGTACGTCGCTGCGAGGCCTTAGTACGTCACTGCGAGGCCGGAGGCCGAAGCAGTCTTTGGGATTGCTTCGCTACGCTCGCAATGACAAAGTGAGCGTCGCTGCAAGGCCTAAGTACGTCGCTGCGAGGCCCCAGGCCGAAACAGTCTTTGGGATTGCTTCGCTTCGCTCGCCATGACCCTTTACTTCATGAGCTTGGCAATGTCTTGCGCCATGGCTTGCGGTCCCAAACCGTATCGGGCATACAAACGCACTCGCCCTTCGGTGTCATAAATGTAGGTGCCCGCTTGATGGTCCATGGTGTAACTGGTGGGCGTTGAGCCCGGCACTTTTTTGTAATACATCTTGTAGCTCTTGGCCAAAGCCGGCAGGGTGTCCAAGGTGGGCACCAAGGCCAGGAAGGTGGGGTCGAAGTTGCCCATGTAGGCCTTGAGCATGTCGGGTGTGTCGCGTTCAGGGTCTACCGTGATGAACACCGCTTGCAACTGCTCGCCTTTGTCTCCCAATGCCTTTTTCACCTGCACCCATTCGGTCAATGTGGTGGGACAAAAATCGGGGCACTGTGTGTAACCAAAAAACACCACCACCACCTTGCCTTTGAAGTCTGCCATGGTGCGCAATTGCCCATGGTGGTCTTTCAATTCAAAGCCCTGCGCGTAATCCGCCCCGGTGAGGTCAATCGCGTTGAAGGTGGGTTTCTCAGGGGCGCAGGCACTGCACAAGGCCAACAGGGCGATCCATATCCATCGTGTCAAGCTCATGCCACCCCCGGGATGTAATGGTCAATCAACAAAGCCGCAAACAACAGGCTCAAATGGTAGAGAGAAAACTTGAAGGTTTTGCGGGCCAATTCATCCGAGTACGAGCGCCACAAGGCCCAGGCATAGCCACAAAACATCACACTCAAAATGAAGGCACTGACCAAATAAAACCAGCCACTCATGCGGTAGATGAAGGGCATGAGGCAAGCGGCCAGCAGCACAAAGGTGTAGAGCAAAATTTGCAAACGCGTGAACTCATTGCCATGGGTCACAGGCAACATGGGCAGCCCCGACTTGCGGTAGTCTTCCACCCGGTACAGCGCCAGCGCCCAAAAATGTGGCGGCGTCCACAAGAAGATGATGAGGAACAAAATCAGCGCTTCAGGACCCACATCCCCTGTCATGGCCGCCCATCCCAAAACGGGAGGCATGGCACCCGATGCACCGCCAATCACGATGTTTTGCGGTGTGAGGGGTTTCAAAATGACCGTGTAAATGATGGCGTAGCCCACAAAGGTGGCAAAGGTCAGCCACATGGTCAGGGGGTTGACCCAGACATACAAAATGACCGACCCCAGCAAGCACAACACCGCTGAAAACAGCAAGGTGTCACGGTCGCTCAGCTCTCCTTTGGCTGTGGGTCGCCAAGAAGTGCGTTTCATGCGGGCATCGATGGCTTTTTCCACGATGCAATTGAAGGCCGCAGCCGCACCCGACACGAACCAAATGCCCACACAAGCAATCGCACCCAACTTAACCTCGGACCAAGAAGGCACACCCGGCACCGCCAGCACCATGCCAATCAGGGCGCAAAACACAATGAGTTGAATCACCCGAGGTTTGGTCAGGGTGTTGAACTGTTGCCAACGCAGGGGCAGGAACACGGACAAAGACTTCATAGCAAGGGCCTAGAGAAGGTGGCAGCGATTTGACGGGCTTGTTGCGCTTGGGTGGTGGCCAGGGTCCAAGTCAACAACAACAGCATGGACACAGCCGCCCCAGTGTGCAACAAAGCCGCCAACATGGGCCAACCCAACACGGCATTGGAAATGCCCGTGGCGAACTGCAGCACCAGCAAAGCGACCATGCCCCAAGCTGCTTGACGCAGACCTTGCTGGCCCCATGCAAAGGCCACCAGCAACAACAAGACCGCCGCCACGACCGCATGCCAGCGGTGGACCATGTGAATCGCAGTCAGGGCTTGAAAGGGCAAGGCTTGCGCATCTGCATCCATGCCCAAAGGCCGCCACAACTCAAACGCCTTGTCAAAATTCATTTCAGGCCACCAACTGCCTTGACACAGTGGATAGGTGTCACAGGCCAAGACGGCATAGTTGCTGCTGACCCAAGCACCCAACAGAATTTGCAGCACCAACACCAAGGCGGTGACTGCCGTCAAGACATACACAGAGGTTGGGATGGGCTTCCTAGCCTGGGCCCAAGGTGAATGGCTTTGACGCACCAGTTGCACCATGAGCAACACCGCCAACAGCATGCCCCCCAGCAGATGCAAGCTGACGATGGCTGGAAACAATTTCATGGTGACGGTCAGCGCCCCAAAAGCCCCTTGCACACACACCCAAATCAAACTGAGTGTGGGCCACACCCACAAGCTTCGCTCGGTGCGCCAAGCAAACACCGCCAGGGTGAGGATCAACACGCCCACCATCATGGCCAAGTAACGATGAATCATTTCGATCCAAGCTTTGCTGAAAGTGACAGGCCCTGTGGGCATGGCGGCCTGTGCGCTGGCAATCGCCTCATGTGCACCGATCGGGCTGGCATGTCCATAGCAACCAGGCCAATCGGGGCAACCCAAACCTGAGTCGGTCAAACGGGTGAAGGAACCGAACAAAATCAAATCGAAGGTCAAAAACAAGGTGAGCAGGGTGAGTTGCCGCACGCGCTGGGGCACCAAGGCATTGCGGTGTTTGAGCCACACCCATGTCAGGGGACCAATGGCCAACAGCAAGGCCAACAGCAACAGTTTGAGCAAGGGACCGAGGTTGAACAAAGCGACTTCATCCATGTTGATCACCGCCCTGCTTTGTCCCAGGAGACAGCGGCACGCAACAACCGCTCCCAATCACGTCGCAACTTGGGCGCTTGCTCGGTCGTGAGGTGGGCAGGGAATCGCATCATCCAGTCGCCATGCGGATCCACCAAATACAAGTGGTCCGTCACCGACTGCCCTGCAGCGGGACGCAACCAAGTGTTGATCTGTGCTTCAGGCAAGCGCAGCACCACCGCTTCGGTCAGTCCCGCCAGAAGCTCTGGGCTGATGGGGGCCTCATCCGAGACCAACCAGACCCAGTCCGTGCGATCTTTCTCACGCCCCAGCGCAGCCCGAATTTGACGTTGCAAAAACAGGTTTTGTTGGCAAGCTTCATTGCAAGCACCTGGCGCCACGCTCACCAACAACCACTGACCTTTCAACGCAGGCAATGCCAAGGCTTGGCCTTTCAAATCAACCGCCTGCACCTCAGGCAGTCGTTGGACGGGCTGAATCAATTCGCCAAAACTGCGCAGGCTCGAAGGGCGCACAACATAGTAAGTGAAGTAAGAAGCGATGACGGGTGCCGCGCACACCAGCATGACCACGAGCATGCGCAAGCGCCCCATGGCCGTGCGGCGCGCATCTTCGTCGGCGACGGCACCTGGGTCGGGCAGGTCATAAACCGTCAAACCCAGGGCATGGGGTTCAGGGTGGTCAGTTGTTTTGTCTTGCATGACGAAGCGGTTGAATCCATTGAAACCAAAAATAAAGCGCGGCGATCAGCGCACTCAATGCAAACCATTGGAATGCATAGCCTTTGTTTTTATCAGCCGTTTGCGCAACCACCGGCCAATCGCGTCGCAATCCATCACTGTCTGGCCCCGTCTGGATGACCAAGGCATTGACATTGTCGTTGACCAGCGCCTGCATTTGCGCCGAGTCCAAATTAGCCTTGATGACAGGAGGCTCTGTGCTGGGTGGGGCCGCTTCAGAAGTCGTCAATTCAACCATTTGGGACAAGGGGGGGGCAATCCTGCCTTGCAAACTGACTTCTGAGGTAGGCGTTTGGATGGGTGGCGCAAGGCGGGCATCTCGCACATCACGCTGGACCCAGCCACGCTGCACCCACACCACTTGTCCGGGGGCCCACCGCAGCGGTGTCATCACCCAAAAGCCCGGTTTGCCATGGTGGTTGCGGTTGTCCAAATAAACAGTTTGGCTGCTCAACCATTCCCCCGTCAACTCAACCGGGCGGTGGACCTGTTGCCAGCTGAGAGGATTGCTCAAGGCCTCGGCATGACGCAGGGGAGCTTGGTTTGATTGCGCCTGGATCTGCGCTTGCAGTGACAATTTTTCATCTGCCCGCGACAGTTGCCACAGACCCAGCTTGAATGTGATGGCCACGCCCAGCACAGCCGCGCCAGTGACGATCCATGAACGCCAGCGGGCATTGCCAGGCGAAATAGGTGCTTCTTTGAAACTCACTGGATAATCGAGTCCATGAAAATACTGATCGCGATTGCTTTTGTGGGGGTGCTGGCTGCTTTGGCCACAGCATTTTTATTCATGATGCGCGGTGACGCCGAGGGCGCCCCCAAAACCAGTCGCATGATGCGGGCCTTGGCCATTCGCGTGGGCATCTCGATCGTCTTGTTTCTGTGCATTTTGACCAGTTGGAAAATGGGCTGGTTGCAACCCACAGGCATACCCATCACACCGGCCACCTGAGCGCCATACAACACACCAGCGTCACTCAATGAAAAGGGCCGCATACGCGGCCCCTTTGCTGTGCAGTGCGGTATCAAAGCCAGTAAACCAGGACGTACAAGCCCAGCCAGACCACGTCCACAAAGTGCCAGTACCAAGCAGCACCTTCAAAGCCGAAGTGGTTGTCAGACGTGAAGTGTCCTTTTTGCAAACGCAAGGTGATGAACAACAACATCAACATGCCCACCAACACATGGAAACCATGGAAGCCGGTCAGCATGAAGAAGGTTGAGCCATACATGCCAGAAGTCAGTTTGAGGTTCAGGTCTGCATAAGCGTGGTAGTACTCATAGCCTTGCACAAACAAGAACACCACGCCCAACAACACGGTCAGCCACATGAACTGAATGGTTTTGCTGCGGTTGTTGTCCAACAAAGCATGGTGGGCAATCGTGAGCGTGACGCCGGAAGTCAACAGCAAGGCTGTGTTGATCGTGGGCAACCAAAACGGTGTCATGGTTTGGAAGGGCTCGATGATGCCGGCAGGTGAAGCCGTCACGCCAGCAGCCACACTGGGCCACACGGCTTTGAAATCAGGCCACAGCAAAGCATTTTCAGCATTGCCAAGCTCAGGAACCGAGTGGACACGTGCCCACCACAAAGCAGAGAAGAAGGCTCCGAAGAACATCACTTCAGAGAAGATGAACCAGCTCATGCTCCAACGGTAGGACAACTCGATCTTGCGACCGTACTGACCCGATTCGCTTTCACGCACAGAATCGCTGAACCACTGGAACAAGACAAACAACCAAATGGCCAAACCAGCGAACAGGGAGTACTTGCCCCAGCTCACGTCATTCATCCACTGGCTGGCGCCCAAGATGACAAAGAACAAACCAAAAGAGGCAAACGCCGGATGGCGCGAAGGCTCTGGTACGTAGTAATAGGGCTTAACGCCATGGGATGTGCTGCTCATCTCTCGACTCCTTTTATTTCGCAACGACCAGGTTGACGAGGACGATCAACCCAATCACAAACAACAAACCTGCGACCAAACCAACGCCCAAGATGTGCAAGGGGGTGATGTGGGACAGGTCTTCTTGAAATTCACTGTTTTTTCTGATGCCAATGAACGACCAAGCCACGGCCACGATGGAACGCCACAAAGGGCGTTTGACCAACACAGGGGCATTCACAGTCGTTGGCTCGCTCATACACCGGCTCCATCCGCAGTGACCAGCGACACTTTGCTGCTGCCTGGGGCTGCCGGTGTTTTGCTGCCCACCTCAAAGAAGGTGTAGGACAAAGTGATGGTGTTCACGTTTTTGGCCAATTTGGGGTCAATCACAAACACCACGGGCCATTGCTTTTTCTCGCCTGGAGCCAAGGTGTACTGATTGAAGCAAAAGCACTCCAGCTTGTTGAAATGCGAAGCCGCTTCACGAGGTGCATAGCTGGGGATGGCTTGGGCTGACATCGTGCGGTTTTGCACGTTTTCAAATTCATACATGACCGTGGTCATTTGACCGGGATGCACCTGCACCGAGTTTTGCATGGGCTTGAACAACCAAGGGCCGCGTGCGTTGGAATCAAATTCCACGGTGATGGTGCGGCTGACATCTATTTGCGAGTTGTCAGCCTTGGCCAAGCGCGCATTGCCCGTACCAGGCAGTTCTTTTTCACCCAATGCCAAGATGTTGATGCCCGTGGCTTCACAGATGGCCAAGTACACAGGCACCAGGGCATAACCAAAGCCAAACATGCCCAAAGCCACCACCGCCAGCTTGCGCAGCATGACCAGATTGTGTTGACGCAATCCCATGGATGATGGCTTTGTTCAGCTGAACTCAGGCAACGATGCGGTTGGCATCAGCATTGAGCTTGGGTGGTGTTTCAAAGGTGTGGAAAGGTGCAGGTGAAGGCACTTCCCATTCCAAACCTTCAGCCGCTTCCCAAGGACGTTGGGAAGCTGGTGTGCCTTGACCACGCATGGTGGGCAACACGATGAAGAAGAAGAAATACACCTGGGCAATACCGAAAGCAAACGCACCCACGGACGCCAAGGCGTTGAAATCAGCAAACTGCATGGGGTAGTCGGCATAACGACGTGGCATGCCAGCCAGACCCAAGAAGTGCATGGGGAAGAAGGTGACGTTGAAGGAGATCAGGGTCCACCAGAAATGGATCTTGCCGCGTGCTTCGTTGTACATCACGCCGGTCCACTTGGGCGACCAGTAGTAGTAACCAGCGAACATGGTGAACAAGGAACCTGCCACCAACACATAGTGGAAGTGAGCCACCACGTAGTAACCGTCTTGCAGTTGCAAGTCGATAGGCGCCATGGACAAGATCAGTCCGGTGAAGCCACCCATGGTGAACACAAAGATGAAGCCCACTGCAAACAGCATGGGGGTTTCAAAGGTCATGGAACCTTTCCACATGGTGGCAATCCAGTTGAACACCTTCACGCCAGTGGGCACGGAGATGAGCATGGTGGCGTACATGAAGAACAACTGACCGGTGACGGGCATGCCAGTGGTGTACATGTGGTGGGCCCACACGATGAACGACAAAATGGCAATAGAGGATGTGGCGTAGACCATGGAGGCATAGCCGAACAATTTCTTGCGTGAGAAGGCAGGCACGATCTGGCTGATGATGCCGAAGGCCGGCAAGATCATGATGTAGACCTCGGGGTGACCGAAGAACCAGAAGATGTGCTGGAACATGACGGGGTCACCACCAGCAGCAGGGTTGAAGAAGCTGGTGCCGAAATGACGATCAGTCAACACCATGGTGATGGCGCCAGCCAACACAGGCATCACAGCGATCAACAGGTAAGCAGTGATCAACCATGTCCACACGAACATGGGCATCTTCATCAATGTCATGCCGGGGGCGCGCATGTTCAAAATGGTGACGATGATGTTGATGGAACCCATGATGGAGCTGGCACCCAACAAATGCAGGGCCAAAATGCCCGCATCCATGGAGGGGCCCATTTGCAGGGTCAAAGGTGCGTAAATGGTCCAACCCGTGGCAGGCGCACCGCCAGGCATGAAGAAAGAGCCAGCCAACATGACCGCAGCGGGAATCATCAACCAGAAGCTGAAGTTGTTCATGCGGGCAAAGGCCATGTCAGACGCGCCAATTTGCAAAGGAATCATCCAGTTGGCGAAGCCCACAAAGGCCGGCATGATGGCACCAAACACCATGATCAAACCATGCATGGTGGTGAGTTGGTTGAACAACTCGGGGTTGACCAATTGCAAACCGGGCTTGAACAACTCGGCACGAATGCCAAGGGCCAACACGCCACCAATGATCAACATGGTGAATGCAAACAGCAAATACAAAGTACCGATGTCTTTGTGGTTGGTGGCAAACACCCAGCGGCGCCAGCCGTGGGGTGCGCCGTGGTGATCGTCATGCCCGTGTGAGGCTCCGTGACCGTGTGAATCGAGAACTGCGCTCATGGTTGTTCCTTAGATTTCAATGGGTTTATTGACGAGCCGCTTGCACTTCGGCGGGCTGCACGAGTTGACCGGTCTTGTTGGACCAGCTGTTCTTGGTGAAGCTGATCACCGCAGCGATTTCAGTGTCGCTGAGTTGCTTCCAAGCTGGCATGCTCAGGTTGTTTTGGCCGTTGAGCAACACGCTGATTTGCTTGGATGCATCGGCATCCAACACAACAGCTGCGCCGTCCAAAGCCTTGATGGGACCCATGCCTTTGCCGCTGGCTTGGTGGCAAGCTTGGCAATTGGCTGCATAAACTTTCTCACCCTTTTGGGTCAACTCTGCCAAGGTCCACACTTTGCTGGGGTCGTCCTGCTTGGCAGCGAGCTTTTTGTTTTGGTCGGTCACCCAAGCGGTGTAGTCTTCAGCGCTGACCACTTTCACGTGGATCGGCATGTAAGCGTGCTCTTTGCCGCACAATTCTTGGCATTGACCGTGGAAATCACCGATTTTTTCTGCACGGAACCAGGTGTCACGCACGAAGCCTGGGATGGCATCTTGCTTGATGCCAAAAGAGTTGACGGCGAACGAGTGGATCACGTCATTGGACGTGGTGATGATGCGAATTTTTTTGCCCACAGGAACCACCAAGGGGTTGTCCACTTTGAGCAAATAGTCGTCAGTGGGCTCGGGCTTGCCGCTGTCAGACATGGCACGCTGCTTCTCATCCAAACTGGAGATGAAGCCAATGCCCTCGCCTTCGCCCTTGATGTAGTCATAACCCCAACGCCACTGGTAACCCGTGGCCTTGATGGTGATGTCTGCATTGGAAGTATCTTTGCTGGCGACAACGGCTTTGGTGGCGGGCAAGGCCATCAAAATGACAATGATGAACGGCACCACAGTCCATGCAATTTCAACTTTGACAGACTCGTGGAAAGAGGCGGGCTTGTGACCCAGTGATTTGCGATGCTTCCAGATTGAATAGAACATCACACCGAACACAGCCACAAAAATGACGGTACAGATGATCAGCATGAACCAGTGCAACCACACTTGCTCTTCAGCAATTTTGGTGACGGGGGGATGCAAGTTCAACTGGTTGACCGCAGGGCCGCCCGGCAAGTCATTGACAGCCCAAGCTGCGGTAGCACCGAAGGCAAACAAAGCCAGGCACGCTGTTTCCAATTTTTTGTAAATGTTGTTCATCATGGTTGTGTAGATTCAACAGAAAAAAGTCTAGCCGCTAATCCGCAGAATTGTAGCAACCTAAGTCTGAATGACGGCTGACAAGAAGCTTTCATCGCGTGGAACTTGCCAACATGGCTTTCATGTCTTGCAAACTGACCTCGGTTTGGGGTTTGACCGGGGTCCTGCGTTGGGCTTTGAAAGCATGCCCATAGACCACCTCGAAAGTCAATGCCAGTCGACCGTCATGCTTGTCGCTGGTGACATGTTGGGACAGCAATTGCAGCAATTGCGCATGCCAAACTCGCCCGCGAAGACCCGCGAAACGCTGGGGGCTTAAATTGCGTCCTAAACCCCTCAAGTCAGCCAGCATGTCTTCCGGTGTGGCATAGGTCAAGGTGATGCGTTCCATGTCCATGATGGGTGAGGCAAAACCAGCTTGCAGCAACATGTCCCCCCAATCGTGCATGTCTGTGAAAGCATGGCTCGGCGGCTGCCACCCCATGATCTGATAAGCCTGACGCAATTCGATCAAGCTGTCTGTACCCAGGCACGAAAACATGACAAAGCCTTGATCGTTCAAGCTGTTGGCCCATCGACGCATCAAAGGCTCTGGCTCTGATTGCAGATGCAAGCCCATATTGGCCCACAGCATGTCTGCAGCTGTGGTTTGCTGCGCGAATGTGCGCTGGGGGGAACGCCAACGTTGCCACCACGGCTGCTGCAAGGCCTGGGTGGCCCATGGCACATCGGCTTGCACCACGGTGCTTTGGGCCTGCGGGTAAATGGATTCGATCAACCCTTGAGACGCCAATCCACCGATGCGCGGCTCCCAGTGCACCCAATGCTGCACCGGATGGCGAATGACCGCTAAGCGTTCGGCCATGCGCTTGGCGACTTCGTTGTGCAGCCAAGGCGGGCCATGACGAGCTATCTTGGTGCCAACAAGCCGGGCTGCGACGGGATCCAGAGGTGGCAATGGTTCACCCACATCGGGTGACAGGTTCACACTCATATACAGGCTTGGTTATTTACAGTGCTGACATGCATTTCATCGCCAAAGCATACCGAACACGCCGCCATCTGGCGTGGCCCAGCCTGTGTCACCTTTGTGACCAATGGGGTACTGGTCCCATCTGCAGCGCATGCCGCAACCAACACCAGACCCGTGCCGCTCGCTGCCAACGTTGCGCCTGTTTGTCCAGCATGCCCGTTTGCGCAGAATGTCTGCTGCATCCCCCTCTTTGGCTACGAGCGGCAGCAGCCCTCCCGTATGCAGAACCATGGCGCTCTCTCATGGCCTCTTTCAAATTTGAAGGCCATGCCGGTTTGGCACGGGTCTTGGCAGGCTTGCTGCTCGACAGCCCCAGCGCAGACGAACTGTTGCGCCAATCGCATTGGGTACTGCCCGTGCCTTTGTCACGCGAGCGTTTGCGAGAGCGCGGCTTCAACCAGTCGCTGTTGTTGGTGCGGTATTTAAATCACCCTGGTTTGCTCTGCGATGGCTTGCTGCGCTTGCGCCATACGGCCGCACAAGCGAGCTTGCCGCGCCATGAAAGACTGCTCAACCTCACCCACGCCATCGCTTGCCATCCGTCGTATGTGTCGCGTTTTCAACATAAGCGGGTGTTGTTGGTCGATGACGTGATGACCACAGGCAGCACTTTGGCCGCTTGTACCCAAGCCTTGCAACAAATCGGTGTCGCCGAGGTTGATGTGCTGGTTCTGGCGCGGGCCGACAAGGATCAAGGGCCACAATCAGAGCCTGATCACTGACCCGCACCATGTTCAACATCGTTCTTGTCCACCCCGAAATTCCGCCCAACACCGGCAATGTCATTCGCCTGGCGGCCAACACCGGCTGTGCCTTGCACCTGATCGAGCCGCTGGGGTTTTCCATGGAAGACAAGCAAATGCGTCGAGCGGGCTTGGACTACCACGAGTACGCCCAAGTGCGGCGCCATGCCGATTGGACTGCCTTCATGCAGTCTGAGACACCGCCCGCTGAGCGCATGTTCGCCCTCACCACCCATGGCAAACAGTCGCTGCATGGCTTGCAATTTCAGGCCGGTGACTGGCTGGTGTTTGGCAATGAAACCAGTGGCCTGCCTGCAGAGGTGCGCGCTTTCTTTCCCGAAGTCCAAAAAATGCGCTTGCCCATGCTCGAGGGTCAGCGCAGCTTGAACCTCTCTAACGCTGTGGCCATCACGGTTTATGAAGCCTGGCGCCAGCAGGGTTTTTCAGGCGTAATGCCGCACCAGTGACTCGGCCACACACACGGGCTTGTCAGCGCCCTCACACTCCACGGTGACGCGCCAGGTCATTTGCAAGCCCTGGGGTTCAATCGGTTCGCAAGCCAACAGGTGCATGTGCCCGCGCAAGCGGCTGCCCACCGGCACCGGTGCAGTGAAACGCACCTTGTTCAGGCCATAGTTGATGCCCATGCGGGTTTGCTTGATTTCAAAGGCGCTGGCAAACATCACCGGCAGCAGCGAGAGCGTGAGGAAGCCATGCGCAATCGGGGTGCCAAAGGGGCCGGATTGGGCCCGCTCAGGATCGATGTGTATCCACTGGTGGTCCAAGGTGGCATCGGCAAACTGGTTGATTTGGTCTTGGGAAATGGTCAGCCAGTCGCTCACGGCTACGTCTTGTCCCACATGCGCGGCCACTTCGGCCAGAGTCTCAAATGTTTTTTTCATATATCCAAATGTCGTGCAAAGCAGTTTCAGCGTCAATCCGGACAAAACCACTGCATGCGTCCCCTAAAATCGGGTTTTTACTTAAAACTCAAGCACGCCATGAGCGCTTTTCACGAAGAAACCGTTTTGACCGTCCACCACTGGACCGACCGCCTGTTCAGCTTCACCACCACACGTGACCAAGCACTGCGGTTTTCCAACGGCCACTTCACCATGATTGGCCTCAAGGTGAACGACAAACCCCTGCTGCGCGCCTACAGCATCGTCAGTGCCAACTATGAAGAACACCTCGAGTTCTTGAGCATCAAGGTGCAAGATGGCCCCCTCACCTCCCGTTTGCAGCACATCCAGGTGGGCGACAAAATCATCGTGGGTCGCAAACCCACCGGCACGTTGCTGATTGACTATTTGCTGCCCGGCAAGAACCTGTATTTGTTGGGCACCGGTACCGGCATGGCACCCTACATGAGCATCGTGCGTGACCCCGACACCTACGAGCGCTTTGAAAAAGTGATTTTGGTGCACGGTGTGCGCGAAGTGAAAGAACTGGCTTACCACGACTACCTCACGCAAGAGTTGCCTCAGCATGAACTGCTGGGCGAAATGGTCAGTGACCAAATGCTGTACTACCCCACGGTCACCCGCGAGCCCTTTCGCAACCAAGGCCGCATCAACGATTTGATCGACAGCGGCAAACTGACCACCGACTTGGGGCTGCCAGCGCTCAACCCCGAGACCGATCGCGTCATGCTGTGCGGCAGCCCACAAATGCTGAAAAGCCTGAAAACCTTGCTGGAAGAACGCCACTTCAAAGAAGGCAATACCACCACGCCCGGCGACTTTGTGGTGGAACGGGCTTTCGTCGAGCAATAAGGGTTAAACCCGCTCAATGACCAAGGCAATTCCCTGGCCCACGCCAATGCACATGGTGCACAGGGCGTAACGCCCACCCGTGGCATGCAAGCGGTTGACGGCGGTGGTGGCCAAGCGCGCACCTGAGGCACCCAACGGGTGACCCAAGGCGATGGCGCCACCCCAGGCGTTGACACGCGCATCGTCGTCTTTCAAGCCCAACATCCGAAGCACCGCCAAGCCTTGCGCGGCAAAGGCTTCGTTGAGCTCAATCACATCCATCTGTTCCAAAGAGAGACCAGTTTGCGCCAGCACCTTGAGGGTGGCGGGCGCAGGGCCGATGCCCATGACACGCGGGGCCACCCCGGCGGTGGCCATGCCCACCACGCGGGCTTGGGGCGTGAGGCCGTGTTTGGCCGCATCGGCCTCACTGGCCAACAACAAGGCGCAAGCGCCGTCGTTCACGCCCGAGGCATTGCCGGCGGTCACGCTGCCATCAGGCCGCACCACGCCTTTGAGTTTGGCCAATGCCTCGAGGCTGGTGGCGCGGGGGTGCTCGTCGGTGTCCACCACCACTGCATCGCCCTTTTTCTGAGGGATGGTCACAGGGCAAATTTCTCGCGCCAGATGACCCGCTTGAATGGCTGCCACCGCTCGCATTTGGCTGTTGAAGGCCATCAGGTCTTGGGCTTCGCGCTCGATCTGGTGGTCGGTGGCGACGTTTTCAGCGGTCTCGGGCATGGAGTCGACGCCATATTTTTCTTTCATGAGCTTGTTGATGAAGCGCCAGCCGATGGTGGTGTCGTACACCGCAGTGGCACGGCTGAAAGCGGTTTCGGCTTTGGGCATCACGAACGGCGCGCGGCTCATGCTCTCCACGCCTCCGGCAATCATCAAACCCGCCTCGCCCGCCTTGATGGCACGCGCAGCCGTACCCACCGCGTCCAAACCCGAGCCGCACAAGCGGTTGATCGTGGAACCAGGCACATCCAGCGGCAAACCCGCCAACAAACTGCTCATGTGGGCCACGTTGCGGTTGTCTTCGCCCGCCTGATTCGCGCAGCCATAGAGCACGTCGGTCACAGCCGCCCAATCTACTGTCGGGTTGCGTGCCATCAACGCTTTGAGGGGCACAGCGCCTAAGTCGTCGGTGCGTACGCTGCTCAAAGCGCCGCCGTAGCGGCCAAAGGGGGTGCGGATGGCGTCACAAATAAAGGCTTGATTCATCTTTTTTCTCTTGGTTGACAATAGGTGGCTATGTACAGCCCTTCTCAAGACGATGTTCGTCGTTTCTTCTGCCAAGTCTATGCCAAGCAACAAGCCCAAACCTTGTTCGATCCTTTGGAAATGCTGGCTGGCGAATGGGTGGCCTTGCACCCGGAGTACAGCGCAGTCTTGGCCGACGAGACAAGCGCCATGACCCAGCAGTTCAGTGGCGACGATGGGCAGGGTAATCCGTTCTTGCACCTGTCCATGCATTTGTCCATCAGCGAGCAATGTTCTATCGACCAGCCCCGTGGCATTCGCCAAGCGGTGGAGCTGCTGGCCTCTAAGCGCGACAGTGTGCACGACGCCCACCATGAAGTGATGGAATGTTTGGGCACCATGCTCTGGGAGAGCCAGCGCAGTGGTCGCCCACCCGATGGGCAGGCTTATATCGATGCGGTGCAACGCCGCGCCACCCGCGACTGATCATCAAAAGGCCACAAAAAAGCCCACCAAGGTGGGCTTTTCAGTGAGAAACACCAGGGTTTCAGCGGAATTTAGATTGAGGAATGGTTTGCATGTCGCCTTGTTGTTTGCTCACATAGGCGGAGATTTCTTTCAATTCAGCCGTGGTGAATTGTTTGGCCACGCCACCCATGACACCGTTGTTGCGGCCCCAGGTAGCTTGGTTGTCCACTTTGTAGGATTTGAGCGCCACAAACAGGTAGTCGCGGTGTTGACCAGCGATTTTGGGGTAGCCAGGCACCATGGGTTTGTTCAGATTGGCGCCGTGGCATGAGGTGCAAGCACCTTTGGTCAACAACTCTGCCACTTTACCAGTTGGTTCGGTTGCCTTTTCAGGCACTGCAGGTGCTTTGTCTTTGCCATGGGATTCGTAGTAGGCGGCAATGTCAGCCATGTCTTTGGCGGACATGTTGGCAGCCACGCTGCGCATGGTGGGGTGTTTGCGGTCGCCTTTTTGATAGGCCGTCAATGCAGCCACGATGTAGCTGGCAGTTTGTCCAGAAATCATGGGGACTTTGTACACCTCGGGGAATGAGGCTTGGTAACCTTTGATACCGTGGCAACCAATGCACATGGCAATTTTGGCTTCGCCTGCTTTGGCGTCCCCTGCATCTTGGGCATGGGCAACAGAAGTCAAACTGGCGACAAACAAGACGAAGGCCGACGTGAAGAATTTGTTCATTTTGGACAGACAATCAAGAGGAAACTCCAAAGATTATATCGACGACGTTTGTAAGCTCCGCGTCGGACAACACAACGGTGAAACACATGAAATTTCAAGGTTCTGAGAATTACGTCGCCACCCAAGACCTGATGTTGGCGGTCAACGCGGCCATCACCCTCAAGCGACCCCTGCTGGTCAAAGGCGAGCCTGGCACGGGCAAAACCATGCTGGCCGAGGAAGTGGCCCAGTCTTTGGGCATGCCCCTGTTGCAATGGCATGTGAAATCCACCACCAAGGCTCAGCAAGGCCTGTATGAATACGACGCCGTGAGTCGTCTGCGCGACAGCCAAATGGCCGACCTTGATGGCGGCGAGCGGGTGAAAAACATCGAAAACTACATCATCAAAGGCGTGCTCTGGCAAGCGTTCACAGCCACCGAGCCTGTGGCACTGCTGATTGATGAGATCGACAAGGCTGATATTGAATTTCCCAACGATTTGCTGCGCGAACTCGACCGCATGGAGTTTTATTGCTACGAAACCCGTGAGCTGATCAAAGCCAAAACCCGTCCGCTGGTGTTCATCACTTCCAACAATGAGAAAGAACTGCCCGACGCGTTTTTGCGCCGCTGCTTTTTCCACTACATCAAATTCCCTGAAGCCGACACCATGCGGCAAATCATTGATGTGCATTTCCCCAACCTGAAGAAAGACCTGCTGGCCGCCGCCCTGAAAACTTTTTACGACGTGCGTGGCCTGCCGGGTCTGAAGAAAAAGCCCTCCACCTCGGAACTGCTGGATTGGCTCAAACTGCTGGTGGCCGAAGACATCCCACTGGCTGCGTTGCAAACCCAGGACGACAAAGTGGCGGTGCCGCCCTTGGTGGGCGCCTTGTTGAAAAACGAACAAGATGTGACCTTGTTTGAAAAACTGGTGTTCATGCAAAGCCGCAACCGCTGATCCCACGACATGAAACACCTGCTCGCACAAGGACTTGGAGATGCCGTGGGCTTTGTGGTGGGCGCATTGCTGGGATTTTTTGTCGGCCAGCTTTTGGGATGCGATGTGTTTGATGCGGGCTACAGCTCGAGCAGCATGGTGGGCATTGCCCTGGTCGGTTTGGGTGGCGGCTTGGGATTGCAAGCCGCTCGCCGTTGGCTGCATCCCGAGCCCCATGACATGGATGGCCCATGAACCCATCTCAACCATCAAACGCTTGTTTGCCCAATGAAAGGGGCTTGCCATGCTGATTGACTTTTTCTACACCCTGCGCGCTGCCAAATTGCCGGTGTCGGTCAAGGAATACCTCACGCTGTTGGAAGCTTTGGAGGCCAATGTGGTTGGGCCGCAAAGCGAGGCTTGCAGCATGGACGATTTCTACCACCTGAGCCGCATGATTTTGGTGAAAGACGAAAAGCATTTTGACAAGTTCGACAAAGCCTTTGGCGCATATTTCAAAGGCGTGGAGATGCTGACCGACTTCACCGCCGATGTGCCGTTGGAGTGGCTCAAGAAGACCCTGGAAAACGAACTCACGCCAGAGCAAAAAGCCGCCATCGACAAAATGGGCTGGGACGAGTTGATGGAGACCCTGAAAAAACGCCTGGAAGAGCAAAAAGAACGCCACCAAGGCGGCAACAAATGGATAGGCACTGGCGGCACCTCGCCCTTTGGCAACGGTGGCTACAACCCACAAGGCATTCGCATCGGTGGCAAAGGCGGCAACAAAAGCGCCGTCAAAGTGTGGGAACAGCGTGCCTACCAAGACTATGACGACAGCGTCGAGTTGGGCACCCGCAATATCAAAGTGGCGCTGCGCCGTTTGCGCCGCTTTGCCCGTGAGGGTGCCGAAGACGAATTTGATTTGGACAACACCATCCGCAGCACCGCGGCCAATGCGGGCTATTTGGACATCAAGATGCGACCTGAGCGCCACAACAATGTGAAGGTGCTGCTGTTGATGGACGTGGGCGGCACCATGGACGAGCATGTGGCGCGGGTGGAAGAGCTGTTCTCAGCGGTGAAGGGCGAGTTCAAGCATCTGGAGTTTTTCTATTTCCACAACTGCGTGTACGACTTTTTGTGGAAAAACAACCGCCGCCGCTTCGCCGAAAAGTTTGACACATGGGACGTGATCCGCAAGTACAACAAGGACCATAAGCTGATTTTTGTGGGCGACGCCACCATGAGCCCTTATGAAATATTGCAGCCCGGCGGCAGCGTGGAATACAACAACGAGGAGCCAGGTGCGGAATGGCTACAACGCCTGACCCACGCCTACCCCAAGTTCGCTTGGATCAACCCCGAGCCCTTGGGCGTGTGGCAATACCGCCAAAGCATCAGCATCATCCAGCAGATGGTCAGCAACCGCATGTTCCCCCTCACCCTCAAAGGTCTGGAAGATGCGATGCGCATGCTGAGCAAGTGAACATTCGACCACCTGATTGAGGCTGGCCTAGCATCGCGTCACGCAAGCCGCTGACGCTGCATCACTTCTCGTTCAACGATTTGTAGAAAAATCCCATGATGGGTTTGGACAAGTAATTCAATAAAGTTCGCTTGTCTGTTGTGATGATCAACTCTACGGGCATGCCTGCAATGATCTTGCCTGCCGGGATGGATTTCAATTCTTGTGGATCGATTTTGGCTTGCACCATGTAAAACGATTCGTTGTTGCGCGGATCTGAGATGCGATCGGCAGACACATTGGAAACACGACCATTGATCACAGGCATGGACTTGTTCAAAGCGGTGAACCTGATGCGGGTGTCCAGGCCGACATAAATACCGTCAATTTGATGGGGAGGCAGTTTGCCCTCAATGATGAGTTCTTCATGCTTGGGCGCAATTTCAAGGACGACTTGTCCGGGTGAAATGACGGCATCACTGGTGCGGATGGATAAGCTCATCACGATGCCATCGGATGGAGCGCGCAAGACCAGACGCTCAGATTCATCCACGGAGATGGTCAATTTGGCTTTAGAGACTTCCAGTTCACGTTTGATGTCAAACAATTGAGCGCGAGCCTCCCGAACCCTTTCCTGTTTGCGCTGGACCAGCTTGAAACGCGCATCAACCAAACTGCTTTGTGTTCTGGAGATGTTGACCCGGTCTTCGGCTATTTTGCTTTCAATGTCTGCAATCATTTGCTCCGACTGATTCAACCGGGATTGGGAGATGTAACCAGCATCGAGCAGTTGCATCATGGACTGATGTTCTTTTTTGGCGATGCCCAGTTGTCGCTCGTGCGATTTCAAGGAATCTTGCAGGGAATTGATTTGGTGGGCGTAGCTGTTGACAATTTCTTGAATCGCTTTCAATTCATTGTCATAAATGTTTTTTCTGGAATTGAACAAAGTCAATTCATTGTTGAAGATGTCCTTGAATTCTTTGGAGCCATTGTTCAAGGCGCTCACTGCGCTGAGGCTGAACTGATCAGCATCCGAGGCTTCAACCCCCAGACGTGCCTCCGCCATTTGGTAGGAGAGCAATTGATGCCTGTTGAAAAACAACTGCGAGTCCACGGAGGTGGCTTTCAATTTCAACAAGGGTTGACCCTTTTGGATGCGGTCCCCATCCTTGACCAAGACGCTGTCCACAATGCCGCCCGTCAAATGCTGAACGGGTTTGTTGTGCAATTCTGCAATGACGATGCCTTGAATCACCGCACCACCAGAAAACGGCACAAAGGCAGCCCACAAGACCAGGCATGCAATGAAGCCATACAAAACGACATACACCTTTTTCCGCACCAAGGCACCATCAAGGTAATCGTTCTCAACCTGGGCATGGGAAGCATGAACTTCCTTGTCGACGTGTGGTGGTTTCATGCTGCCAAGGAATTGGTTCGAAGTTTTTGTAAAAAGTTGGCCACTTCGCTGTTGGTGCCAAACGTGATTTGCTTGGCATTGGCCAGCACCAACAAGAAATCACAGCGGTACAAAATTTCTTTTCGGTGCGTCACCACCACCACTGTGCTGCCCACTGACTTCAAATACATCAGCGCTTTTTCAAGGGCACTGTCGCCTGCCTCATCCAGATTGCTGTTGGGCTCATCCAAAACAATCAGGCTGGGGTTGCCATAAATCGCTCTGGCCAAGGCCAAGCGCTGCTTTTGCCCGCCTGACAGTTGAATACCCTCCATGCCTATCTTGGTTTGATAGCCTTCAGGCAATTGCAGAATCATGTCGTGGATGGACACGCGTTGGGCGGCTTCGATCACCAGGGCATCATCTGGTTGAGCCATGCGTGCGATGTTTTCCGCAATGGTGCCATCGAACAAATTGATTTCCTGGGGCAGATAACCGATGGAGTGGCCCAGTTCACCTCGGTCATATTGGTCTATTTCAGCGCCATCAATTCTGATGCTTCCGTCTTGGCAAGGCCAAACCCCCACCAAGGCTTTGGAGAGTGAACTTTTGCCACTGCCAGAGGGCCCCAGCACGCCCAAGATGTGCCCGGGTTCCAGTTTGAAATTGAGTTGACTGGCCACCACCGTTTTTGAATGGGGCGGTGTGATGGCGACCTGGCGTACATCGATGTAACCCTTGGGCTTGGGCAGCTTCAACTTCGCCTCGGGGACAGGTATTTTTTCAAGTAATTCGTTGATCCTTGCCCAGGCAGAGCGGGCTTGAATGAATGTTTTCCAATTGCCGACCAATTGTTCAATCGGGCTCAAAGCCTTGCCCATCAACAAGGCGCCGCCAATCAACATGCCACCTGAAATTTCATTGTTCATGGCCAAGTAGGCGCCCACACCCAGGACCAGTGATTGCATGGTGAGGCGAATGAACTTGATGACCATGGACAAACTGGCATGGGTGTCACTGCCCGATGTTTGCAATCTGATCAAGGCATTTTGATGGACTTTCCATTTGGCCACGATGCTTTGCAGCATGCCCATGGCTTCGATCACTTCAACATTTCGTGATTGCGCACTGGCCACTTGCATGGCCAATGCGGCCTGTTGGTTGGCATCTTGGAATTTTTCTTTGGTGAACTTTTCATTCAAGAGGGTCATCAACAAAATAAGTACGCCACCGACGACACCCAATGTGCCAATGAGCGGGTGAAATAAAAACATCAGGATAAAGAAAATGATGGCCCAAGGTGCATCCAAAAAAATCAATAAGCCAGACCCAGTGAAAAATTGACGCAAGCTGGTGAAGTCGTTCAGCACCTGACCCACGCTGTAGGAAGGCCCCATCTGCTTGAGGCCGGCGATGGCGGATGAAAAGATGTAGGTTGAGTTGTTGTAGTCGATGGAATTGCTGACCCGAATCAGCATTTTGGAGCGCATCAATTCCAACACCACCTGCAGGATGTACAAACCCACGGTGAGCAGGCTCAGCACAACCAGTGTTTCAATGCTGTAACTGGTCATGACCCGATCGTAGACCTGGAGCATGTAAATGGTGGGCACCAGCAACAAGAAGTTGATCAGTGCCGTGAAAATAAACAAATCAACAAGCAGTGGCTGTAATTCTTTGAAGAATAATTGCTTTAAGGCATTCTGACGCACAACGGTTTTTTTCTAGGTTGCAAACAAGACTCGGGGTGTCTGTTGGACACCCCGAGCATGGTGATCAGGCGATGATTTGAATGTCGGAAAAATCCAAGGTGGGCTTACTACTTCCACCAAGAATAGCAACTTTGACTGCTCCTATAGTAGTTGTAGAGCCATCAGCGTCGTACCACAAAGACCCGTCACTGACGTTGTAGATGATCCTGTCTGCTGTGTCTACGCTAGCATTTCCAGAGACGAAATCGGCTGAGGTGAAATTCGTCAACCCAGTGAAAATTATTTTGCTGAGTTGTATCTTGTCTTCACCCTTCACAAAGTCCAAGATGGTATCCACGTTGCTAGAAGTATGTGCCACTGTATTGAATACAAACGCATCACTTCCTTGACCGCCAGTCAATGTGTCATTGCCAAGTCCACCAGCCAAGATATCGGAACCGTTAAATCCCATCATATTGTCCGCGTTAGCTCCCCCTGTGATGATGTCATTGAAGTTGGAACCCTTGATCGCCTGATTGGTCGCAGATCCAGTCACATTGATGTTGAAACCTTTGCTGCCGGAGTAGATACCAGACAAATCAATGCCAAAGCCAGCAGTGCTGATGTTGGCAATTCCATTGTTGTAAGTGTCTGAACCCGCTGTCCAGTTTGCACCCAGGGTTGCGTTGACTGCACCGAATTTGCAGACCTTCAGGTTGTCGTTGCCACCCACACCCAGATCGTTGATGGCATCTGTTGCTGATTCACCAATCAAGAAAGTGTCAACACCAACTCCGCCGGTGAGTGAATTGACACCCATGCCACCAGACAGACTGTCATTACCCAATCCACCCAACAAGGTGTCATTGCCCATGCCACCATCCAAGGTGTCGTTACCAAGTCCACCATCCATGCTGTCTTTACCGGCCATACCAAACAGGTTGTCATTACCTTCTAAGCCACTCATCGCGTTATTGTTGGCATTGCCAGTGATCGTGTTGTTTTGAAGATTTCCAGTGGCGCTGGAAGCCAAGGTGCCGAGTAAGGTCAGGTTTTCAACATGCACCAAGGTTTGGATGGTCGCAGCCGCCACTGAGCTGTTGATGGTGTCATTACCCTCATCCACTGACTCAATGACTTGATCTGAAGAGCTGTCCACAAAATAAATATCATTGCCACCGCCACCGATCAGGGTGTCACCGCCTGCTTTGCCATCCAGGGTGTTGTTGCTGTCATCACCAATGATCATGTTGCCCGCACTGTTGCCAATGCCAGTGCCACCCATGTCATCAATCAGCACCAGTTTTTCGATGTTCATGGACATGGTCCATTTCCAACTGGCACTGTAAACAATGTCGTTGCCTGCGCCTGAACCCTCAACCACGACGTCCTTCTCTGAATCAACAGCGTAGATGTCATCGCCAGCGCCACCTTCCAGGGTGTCGATCCCCCAGCTACCGTCCAAGAGGTTGTTTCCGTTGTTACCTTTGATGAAGTTGTTCAAACCATTGCCCTGACCGTCGGTATCCATGAATGAGGTCAAGGAAATGGGTGCAACAGACGATCCAACAGGCGTTCCGTAAGTGCTACTCAAGGTATAGGTACCAAGTCCACCATTGCCGGTACCGTAACCAGTGATGGTTGTACCCCCAATGATTGCCCCAGTGCCAGTGATGACTTGGCCCGCCGTGATGGGAGCCCCAGTCCAGGTGAGAACTGTCAGTGTCGAACCATTGATAAATCCTGTAAGTGAATTGCTAAGCACCAAACGCTCAACGTTGTCCGCCATTGTGTAGTTAACTGAGGAGTTGACGGTATCCACACCGTCATTGGCATTTTCAAAAACTTGATCACCTTCAGAGTCAACGTGGTAAGTGTCATTGCCTGAACGGCCTTGCATGGAGTCATTGCCAAGTTTCCCATCCAACACGTTGCTCAGTAAGTTACCAATGACCGCATTGTCGTCATTGTTGCCATTGCCAGTCACAGCTTTGGCGCCCAAAAACAAAAATTCCACATTGTTGGCCAGCGTTGTGCTTTGCAAATTGCTCCACACCACATCTTGCCCGGCATTCTCAGACTCCATGATCAAGTCTGTGGTGCCATCAGCGTTCAGAACGTAGATATCTTCCCCTTCACCACCAGTCAGGGTGTCCTGACCAGCACCGCCAACGAGGGTATCGCCGCCGTTGCCTCCATAGATGGAATCAGCACCATCCGCACCAAAAATCCAATCGTTGCCATCGCCGCCTTGTAGAGCTGGTGAAGAGCCACTTTCTGGAGTGTTAAAGCCAACGATCAAATCATCGGTCTCGAGTCCCGCAGTGTTGTTGGTTGCCAAACTCAAAGACACATGACGCTCAGAGTTCTCCCAATTGTCTTCAATAGAGATGCCTACCTCTTGAATTGAACTGACCTCTTCAACAACGGTGACAGATTTGACACCCGCGTTTGGATCACCTTGAACAACGTACAGTTTGTTGTTCACTCTGAACATCTCCAACAACTGCGTTTGATTATGTCCATTGATATACAGTGTGTTGTATTCACCTGCATTGTCTTTGATGGTTTCTATGGGCGTGGTGATTGCAGCAATGGAAGCACTATCTGTCGCAGTGGTCGTTATTTGCGTACCTGATTTGATGTCAATGTTGTAGGAATCATTGCCCAAGCCACCAATCAGTGTGTCAGTGCCTGCCCCGCCAATGAAATGGTCATGGCCTGCACCGCCAGTCAAACTGTCATTTCCAGCAGAGCCAAACAACCAATCGTTGCCATCACCAGCGGTCAAAGTGTCATTTTGCAAGGTCCCTACCAACGCGAAATTGTCAGTGGTCGTGAATGCGACTGAAGAGGAGCCAACAGATGGAACAGAACCCACGATCAAATTGCCAGTGAAGTCATGTTGGTTGTCGTGGTAAGTGAAATATTCAATCTTTCCATTACCCGAGTTGTTGGTGATTTTGGCCATCAACGAACTGCTGGTGTTGCTGATGTTGCTGCGCTGAACAAATAAATCAGTGCCCTGAGAATAAATCTCGAAATTACCCCAGTTACTTTGACCATCGTAATTAGCTGTGTAGGTCAAGTTGTCATAAGCACCGCCGCTGTCACTGATGATGTCAGCGCCATAAGAGCCCATGGTCAACACATACGTATCGTCACCCGCTCCACCCTGGATGGTGTCATTGCCATTGCCACCTTCCAAGGTGTCATCGCCAAGATTACCTGTGACTTTGTCATTTCCATCACCCGCATCAACAGCATAGCCATCGATATTTTTGACGGTGATATTGTTGTTGCCATATAAGGAAATGGCTTCAAGGGCTTTTTTCTGACCTTCAATCGAGTCTTGGATATTGAAGATGTCAATGTCAATATCTGGCGCGTTGAATATATCCAGTTGTTCTTGGTTCAGCTGGGCATCGAATTGACGCGTCACAATAGAAACATCTTTGGTCGTGTAATTGATGTTGTCAACAACCAGTCGGGCAGAAGTCCAAATGGTGGAATCATCCCCATCAGGTACTTGAGAACCCTCGGCATTCAGCTTAGAAAAACTGACCGAATCACCTGTTGATTTGTCGCTGTATTTGTAATTGGTGATCGTCATCCCAGATTGCAATTGGCCATAGTTGGATGACTGGGTGAATTTGCTGGTTTGCGCGTAATCAATCACGGCATTTTTATAAGACATGAACCGGTGATTGGTTCCAAATGCTTCATTGGTATAGATGTTTTTATCGTAAAAATCATTGCTAGAGTTGAATACAACAACTGCATCCAATTCAGGTGTGGCACCAATCAATTTGGCATATAAACTGAATGATGACTTTTCGAAGTAATTTCTTTGATTTGCATAAGAGTTGTATTCGTAATAATTGTTGTTGGTGTACGTGATATTGATTTGATCCAACAAACCTTTTCTCTCTGAGCTAGGCGCAGTCAAAAAGGCATTCATCCTTAAATTGCTGTAACCAGAATTTTCTGAGTTAGACAGATCAAGAGAGTGATTGATAGAAAGCCTGACATCTGACTCATTGAAAAAATAATAATTGGTTTGAGGAGAACTGCTGGTTCCCCAATCAAAACTATCCACAAACGATATGTCTTGGAAAGACGCAGATGCTGACCAATCTCCACCTGCATACTTTTGCAGTTGAGACGCTGCAGATCGCCCGTCTATTCTTTGCTCAAGCAGATCGGTCAATGCGCCGGTGATGATGTCATTGCCGTACACACCGTTAGTTGTATCGCTCATGCCTGCTCCTAAATTTGTCAGTTAACTTGCTTAATTTGATATTAGAAGTATTTTTATTGTTATTGTCAATTAGCACTTTAGAGCTTCAAACAACGCTTGAGCATGCTGAAAAATGAGCATGTCACAGTCTGGTCATTTTTTGGTGTTCACGGCTTCCTGCTCAGCTTGGCGCCGCTCTCGCTTGAGCCGCTCCTTCTTCAGATCATGAAATTGGTGCAGTGCAAACACAAACACCAAGCCAAACACCCCCAATTCGATCCACATGCCCATGGTTTTGCTCCTGTTACAGACGCCAAGCCTACAATTCTTTGGCAGCCACCGTAGTTCAATGGATAGAACTCTCCCCTCCTAAGGGAGTGATACAGGTTCGATTCCTGTCGGGGGCACCACGTGTAAACCCTAGCAGTGAGGGTTTATCCTCGGCACATTGGCTTGCTCAATCCGCCTTGTCGCCCTAAATTCACGGCTCTCACAACGAGGCCATGGAATGGGTCCACTGAAACGCTTTTCAACATCACTGCTGGCGCTCTCGCTCACCAGCACGCTGCTCACGAGCATGCAGCTCGCCCACGCTCATCCGCATCTGCGCATGGCCTACCAGCTCGAGCCCATGTTGACCAAGGGTCGAGTGTCTGGACTGCATGTCAGCTGGCAAATGGACGCCCAAAACAGTGCCTTGGTGCGCGAGAACATTGACTTGAACCGCAACGGCTTGCTCGACCCCGATGAATTGCAGGCCTTTGCCGACAGCAACCGTGCGCTGATGCAACCCTTCAATTACTTTTTCACCGTCGAAAACGGCCAAAGTGGCACGCCCTTGGCATTTGAGGTCAAACAGTTTTCAGCCCGTGATGGCGGGCGAGGCTTTCAAGGTGGCATCTACCTGGAGTTCGAGGTGCATTTGAAGACTGACGACGCAGTCCAACAGCTTCAGCTTCAAATCCAAGATCCAACCTGGTACATCGGTTTTCAGCCCTTGTTTGGCAAGGTCCTGGCTGCTGACACAGGCTGCGATTCCAGTTTCACGCGTGAAAAACGACCCACCGCCAACCTGGGAGAGCAAGAGGTTCAGCGCATTCAAATTCAATGTGTGTCGGGGAATGTGGTCCGCCCTGGTGCACAGGTTTCCCCCCTCCACGGACCCATCAACGGAGACAATTCATGAAATTAACAAAAATGGCAGCGGCGTTTTTGGCCAGCGCTGTGTTGGGCACCCTGTCCATGGGCAGCGCTTTTGCCTATGAAAAATGTCACAAATCCAAATGGGGTCCGAACGACCAAATTGGCGCCATCAACAACATCACCTCTGAAAACATTTTGGCGGCCACCAAGCTGATCAAACAGGGCAAGGCCATGCGCATGGGTATTGAGACCAATACCAAAACGCCTGCCTTTGCACCTCGCACTTACTCTGTGACCATTGTTCGCCCTGGCCAAGACTATGAAGGCCAGAGCTTGGGCAACACCAAAACCAATTACCACGACGATATTTTGCAAACTTGGGTAGGTATCGGCACCCAGCTTGACGGTTTGGGTCACATCGGCATTGACAACACCTATTACAACTGCACACCAGGCTCGGAAATCACCGGCATTTCTGGTTTGAAAAAGTTCGGCATTGAAACCGTACCCGCCGTGGCCACACGCGCTGTGTTGTTGGACATGACGGCTTTGATGGGCAAGGACATCATCCCTGAGGGCACGGCTTTCAACCAGCCCGAGATCGAGGCCGCCCTCAAGCGCCAAGGCAATATGAAGATCAACAAAGGCGACATCGTGATCTTCTACACCGGCTGGCACAAACTGATGGGCGTGGATGACAAGCGCAACGGTGCTGCACACCCTGGTTTGGGCGTTCAAGGTGCCCGTTACCTGGCCTCATTGGGCGTGGCCATGATTGGCTCCGACACCTGGGGTTTGGAAGTCATTCCTTTTGAGAATGCAGGCCAAGTGTTCCACGTTCACCAAATTTTGCTGGCCGAATTTGGCGTGTTCATTTTGGAGAATGTGGTGGCCGAACAAGCCATCAAAGACAAGGTATATGAAGGCATGATCACCGTGGCACCCCACCGCACCACTGGTTCGGTGCAAGCCATCGTCAGCCCCACTTTCTTGTACTGACCCCAGTCCCATCAAGGCACAAAGGGCACCTTCGGGTGCCCTTTTTTCACGCGGCTGCTTGTGTGGTGTGGATGCGTTCAATGATGAAGGCCGCCGCTTGCAAGATGTGCGCCCTGGCGGCTTGCTCAACCGCGTCCGCATCTCCTTTGGCAATCATGGCCAACATGGTTTCATGCTGGTACCAAATGTCGCGCGGCTTTTCGTCTCGCATCAACACCTCGCCCATGACCCGTTGGGTGTAGGTCCAATGGGTGTCCATGGTGGGGGCAATCAACAGGTTTTCGGACAAGCTGTAGATGAAGTTGTGAAAAGCCATGTCTGCGGCAATGAGTTCTTGCACGCCGCCCCCTTTGACCGCTTGACGCCCTTTGTCAATCAACTCAGCACCCTTGGAGGCTGCCATGTCCGGGTTGGTTTCTGCGGCCTTGCGAAACGCCAAGCCTTCCAACACAGCGCGCACCTCGTACATCTGGCGGATGTATTCTGGGTCGAGGGGGGCCACGATGAGTCCACGGCCCGGCGCGTCTTTGAGCAAGCCTTGGTTTCTGAGTAGCAACAAGGCCTGTTGCACGGGTTGGCGCGACACCCCCAACTCAGCCGCGATTTGCTCTTGAATGATGCGACTGCCAGGGCTGAGTTTTCCAGACGCAATTTCCAACAAAATGGCCTCATGCACTTGCTCGACCAAATTGGGTTGAATCGACAACATCTTCATTTGTTTGGGCCTTTGAAAAATGACCAGGCTGTTGTTATGAATGGCCAGATTGTCGCCAGTTCATCTCGGCCTCGTCCCAGGCGCTCAAAGCCTGCAAATCCGGCACCCAGGCCAAACCCGATTTGGCATCTGACGACACCGCCTCCGGCGTGACCACCACATCCAGCAAAGCGGGTAGATTTTGCAACGCCAACGCAATGGCAGCAGGCAAATCCTCGGCTTTTTGGACACGCTGGGCATGCATGCCAAAAGCCCTTGCCATGCCTGCATGGTCGGCAAACTGCAACCGAGTACCGACCACTTTGCCATGGGTTTCTTGTTGGTCACGCACTTCAATAGCCCAAGAACCGTTGTTGGCCACCACGATCAGCACCGGCGCCTGGTGTCGCACGGCGGTGTCGATTTCCATGGCGTTGAAGCCGAATGCGCCATCGCCTGTGGCCACCACCACGGTCTTGTCGGGACAAGCCAAACTGGCCGCCACACCAAACGGTGTGCCAATGCCAATGCAACCCAAAGAGCCAGGGTCCAAGTAGGTGTTGGCAGGCAACCCCACGCGGGCAAAACTCAGGAAGTCACCGCCATCGGCCACCACCACCGCATCTTCAGGCAAAGCGTCACGCAACGCAGATAAGACCCGGTTCGGGTGCATCAAACCATCGCTGCCCGGCGCTGCGGTTTTCATGCTGTGCACTTGCTTGTCGGCGCGGTTCAAATGTTGTTCTCTCAACCCTGATGCCCAAGCTGTGTCAGTGGCAGGTGCACGTGCAGGTTTGGCAGCCAGCAAGGCGTCCAAGGTATGGCCAATGTCGGCCAGGATTTCCACTTCGCCACGGCGGTTGTCACGCAAGTGCGCAGCGTCGTTTGAAATCCGTAAAAACTTGGCGTGTCCAAACACGGCTGGTGAGCCATAAGCCAATTGAAAATCGAGTTTGCGCCCCAGCGTGACCACCAAGTCTGCCTCTTTCATGGCTTGGGCGCGCATGGCACCGACCACGCTGTCATGGCTCTCGGGTACCAAGCCACGGCTCTCGCCGGTATCTAAATACACCGCTCCCAATTCGCTCAGCAGTGCTTGCAAGGGTTTGTTGGCGCCTCTGGCGCCGCGCCCTGAAATGAACAGTGGGCGTTTGGCTTGCCACAACAGTTCAATGGCGGCTTGCACATCCGCGGGATTGGGCAATGCGGTGGGCGTGTGCAAAGCTTGGAAATACTCAGGCAGTTGCGCCGCCACGGAAGGTTGCGCTCGCAAAACGTCAACAGGGAAATCAATGAACACCGGTCCGCTTTCACCACCATGGCCCATGGCGCGTGACGCGCCTTCGTGCAAAGCGGCCAAGACCAAATCAGGGTGACGCACGGTTCTGGCAAATTGAGTGACGCTTTTCACCAAATCGGTGTGCACCATGTCTTGCAAGGCGCCCCGGTTTTCTTGTGCCAAGGGAGGCGTGCCCGACAACACCATGACCGAAGCGCAGGCCACATGGGCATTGGCCAAACCGGTCATGGCATTGGTGACGCCGGGCCCTGCCGTCACCAAGGCGACACCCATTCGACCGGTCAGTTCGGCCTCGGCATGGGCCATGTAGACCGCGGCGCGCTCGTCTCGGGTGTCCACAATCTGGATGCCATGGGCGTCTAAACGCATCCAAATGGGCATGATGTGACCCCCACAAAGCCCATAAACCCGTTGAATTCCTTGACTTTTCAGGAACCTGGCGATCAAGTCGGCGGCAGAGGTATCAATTTGTTGAAAGTTTGTCATGGCAGGGATAACACTGAGTGAATTCTGAATTCAGAATACTATATTTCAGTCCTCGGCGCAAACCAAGCCCTGCGACACATTGAGATGAAGTGACCCTGACGTGAGAAAGCTAGCAACCATTTCCGACATGATCCGTGCCCATGCACGGTTGCGCCCCCAGCAACTCGGGGCGGTGGACAGCCGCCGCCAACTGAGTTTTGCCCAGTGGGACGAACGCGCCAGCGGACTGGCTCGCGGCCTGCTGAGCCAAGGTCTGCAAGCCGGAGACCGGGTGGCCGTGTTGGCCTACAACCGCATCGAGTGGTTGGAAATTTACGTGGCCTTGGCCCGCGTGGGTTTGGTGGCCTTGCCTGTCAATTTCCGTTTGGTGGGCAATGAAATTGCCTACATCTTGAAAGACGCCCAGGCCAAGGCGCTCATTTGCGCGCAATCATTGCAAGACAAAGTCAGCGATCTGTCGCACGACCACGGCCTCAAGGTTTGCGTGCAGTTGGACGGCAGCGCCGCAGCCAACTGGGTGGCCTATGAAGAGCTCATCCAAGGTGCCGATATTTCTGGCGATTGGCCGGACGTCAACGCCCAACAAACCTGTGCGCTGATGTACACCTCGGGCACCACGGGCAAACCCAAAGGTGCGGTGCGCAGCCATGAGGCCAGCACCTTGATGGCCTATGCCACTGCCGTGGAGATGGGTTTCAGTAACAAAGACAAGGCCTTGTTGGTCATGCCCTTGTGCCATGCCAATTCGCTCTACTTTGCCAACACCTTCATCCATTTGGGGGCGTGCATCGTGGTGGACGACAACGCCAGTTTCGACCCCCAGCATTTGATGATGCTGCTGTCCAAGCATGAGATCACTTTCACATCGCTGGTCCCTACCCATTACGTGATGATGTTGGCCTTGCCCGATGAGGTGAAAAACCAATTCGCCACCCACAGCGTTGCCCGCCTGCTGATCTCGTCCGCACCGGCCAGTGCCCACCTGAAAACCTCTATCCAACAACTGTTCCCCAATGGCCAGTTGTATGAACTCTACGGCTCCACCGAAGCTGGTTGGGTCACCTTGCTGCGCCCCGAAGAGCAACTCACCAAGCTGGGCTCGGTCGGTCGCGAATGGGCTGGCAGCGGCCCCATCAAAATTTTGGATGCCCAGCGGCGCGAAGTGCCCGATGGTGAAACAGGCGAGTTGTTCTCCTGCACCTCGTATGCCTTTGAAGGTTACTGGTCTGCCCCCGAAAAAACCGCTGAAGCCTTTGATGGCGCTTGGTGCTCGGTGGGCGACATGGCGATGCGCGACGCCGATGGTTTCATTTGGCTCAAGGACCGCAAGAGCAACATGATCATCAGTGGCGGTGAAAACGTTTACCCCTCCGAGGTTGAGGCGGTGTTGTGCACCCATGCAGCCGTGCAAGAAGCGGCCGTGATCGGGATGCCTCACGAGAAATGGGGCGAATCGGTGCTGGCGGTCATCGTGTTGCATGCCGGCGCGGTTTGCCTCGAACAAGACCTGATCGCATGGTGCAAATCACGTTTGGCAGGCTACAAACAACCGCGCCAATATGTGTTCTTGACCTACGACGACATGCCGCGCACGGCCACCGGAAAAATCATGCACAGACGCCTGAAAGATGTGCTGGCCCAGCAAATGCCTGAGCTCTCCACCCACTGACAAACCACCCACTGCAACAAGACTTTTATGCAAGACAACACCAACTCTTCTCCCTGCTGTGGCTGCAAAGCCAACGCTGGCGCTGTGGATCAAACCCGCCGCGACACGATCAAGTTCATGTCCTTGGGCAGCTTGAGCGCCATCCCCTTTTTAGCTGGCCATGCCCAAGCCCAAGCCGCTCCCTTGCTGATGGTGGACGCTGATGCTGAGCAAGACTTCAAACCCTTGCGCCCCAGTGATTTGGCGGTCGGCAAGCCTTTGTTGGTCTACCCTTTCAACACCCAAACAGGCAAACCCCTGAATGAAACCCGCCTGAACAAGATGGTGGTCATTCGGTTGCCAGAGGACCAAATGGCGGCCGACACCAAAAGCCGCTCAGCCGGTGGTGTGTTGGCGTATTCAGCCCTGTGCACACACCAGGCCTGCGACGTCAAAACCTGGATTGCCAAAGAAAAGGTATTGGTCTGTTTTTGCCATGCCTCCAAGTTCAATTTACTAGACGGCGCCAAAGTGGTCGATGGCCCCGCCTCCAGACCCTTGCCAAGTTTCAGCTTGAAGCTTGAAGGTGAATTTCTGGCCGTAGCCCCCAGTTCCCCCGCCAACCAAGGTTCCTAACCTTGGTTATTTTCCAGACTCACTTTCAGGAGAAAAACCATGAGTCATTTGTTGAAGAAGCTGTCCATCGCAGTGATTGGTGCTTGTGCCCTCATGGCTCACGCCGACACCAAACTTGGACCTTATGAAGCCGTGACCGATGCTCGGCTGACCAATCCAGAAGCCAAAAATTGGTTGATGTACCGAGGCAATTACCAAGGCTGGGGTTACAGCCCCTTGGAAAAAATCAACACAGGCAATGTGAAGAAACTCGAATTGGCATGGTCTTTCGCCACCGGTGTCACTGAAGGTCACCAATCACCCCCCATCGTGAACAATGGTTACATGTATGTCACCACGCCCAATGGCCAAGTGATTGCACTCAACGCCATCACAGGTGAAGAACTGTGGCGCTACAAGAAAGAAATCCCCGCTGACTTGCTGATGCTGCACAACACCAACCGCGGTGTGGCGCTGTATGGCGACAAAGTCTATGTGGGTACCGTCGACTCTCACCTGATCGCCTTGGATGCCAAAACTGGCAAGGTGGTGTGGGACACCACCGTGGGTGACGTGAAGGCACTGCATTACATCACTTTGGCGCCATTGGCAGCCAAGGGCAAGATTTTGGTCGGCTCATCCGGTGGTGAAACGGGTGTGCGTGGCTACGTGGCAGCCTTTGATGCCAACACCGGCAAAGAAGCTTGGCGCACCTACACCACCGCCGCTCCTGGCGAGCCTGGTGGCGATACATGGCCTGGTGACACCCACAAAAACGGAGGCGGCAGCGTCTGGATCACGGGCACTTACGATCCCGCGACCAACATCGCTTACTGGGGTACCGGCAACCCAGCACCCTGGCCCACCGAAGGTCGTCCTGGCGACAACCTCTACACCACCTCCACCATTGCTGTGGACTTGGACACAGGCAAGATCAAAGGTCACCACCAGTACCACCAAAACGATGCATGGGACTGGGATGAGGTCAGCGCCCCTGTGCTGATCGACACCGAGATCAACGGCCGCAAAGTCAAAGGTGCGGTGCACGCAGGACGCAACGGTTACCTGTGGATGTTGGAGCGCCAATCCAGCGGCAAGATCGACTTTGTCAATGGCGTCCCTTATGTTTACAACGATGTGTTCAAAAACATCGACAAAAAAACAGGCCGTCCCACCTACGACATGACCAAAAAGCCTGGCATGGGCAAAGCCGTCACCTTCTGCCCTTCCTTGTGGGGTGGCAAAGACTGGCCTCCAGAGGCTTGGAGCCCCAAGACCAAGTTGTTCTACATCCCTGCCAACAACCACCTGTGCTCAGAGTTGCCAGCAGCTGAAGCGTCTGCTTACAAAAAGGGCGACCTCTACATTGGTTACCCCATTGACGGCGTGTTGGGCAGCTTGCGCTACCAAGGCGGCAAAAAACCAAGCAGCATTGGTGAACTCCAGGCTTGGAACCTCGAAACAGGCAAGATGGCTTGGTCTTACAAATACGACCGCGCCATTTGGGCACCGTTGTTGACCACTGGTGGCAACTTGCTGTTTGCTGGCGGCACCAACGACCGCGAGTTCCGGGCCTTTGATGCCACCAATGGCAAAGTTCTTTGGAAGTACAACATGCCTTCTGGCGTGACCGCTGTGCCTTCGTCCTATGAAATCAATGGCGAACAGTACATCGCGGTGCAAGCTGGTTGGGGTATTGATGCCGAGCGCATGCAATCGGGCATCAACACGCTCAACAACACCAAACTGGTGGTGCCACAAGGCGGCACCGTGATGGTGTTCAAACTGTCCAAGTGATGCTTTGACATAGCCCACGGAGATCGGCCTCGCGACAAGCGAGGCCGATTCTCTTTCATACTACTTTGACTGTTTCTTTCCCTCTACTGGAGTCCTTCATGGCTGATGGTTTCGACACACAGGATGCGCAACTTCAAGCAGCGCGCCACGCCGTCTACACAAAAGCCGCTTGGCGATTGGTGCCTTTTTTGTGTTTGTGCTTGGTTGCAGCCTATCTCGACCGGGTCAATGTGGGCTTTGCCAAATTGCAAATGATGGACGATTTGGCGTTCAGCAACACGGTGTACGGCATTGGCGCCGGTATCTTTTTCCTGGGCTATGTGCTGTTTGAAGTGCCCAGCAATATTTTGTTGCACAAGGTGGGTGCACGCATGTGGATTGCCCGCATCATGATCACCTGGGGCCTGATTGGCGCTGCCATGGCCTTTGTGCAAAACGCCACCCAGTTTTACATCCTGCGCTTTCTGTTGGGGGTGGCCGAAGCGGGCTTCATCCCTGGCGCTTTTTACTTTTTGTCTTGCTGGTTTCCCGCAGATTGGCGTGGACGCATCATTGCCCTGCTGCTGTCGGCACTGCCACTGTCGAGCATTTTGGGCGGTCCGCTGTCGGGTTACATCATGGTGCAATTCGCTGATGTCGCCGGTCTCAGCGGATGGCAGTGGCTGTTTTTGATTGAGACCACACCGTCCATCATTTTGGGCCTGCTGGTCACGCGCATATTGGTCAATTCCCCAGATCAAGCCACTTGGTTGACTGACGCGGAAAAAGCCATCATCACCCAAGACTTGGCCCGCGAAAACAGCGCCAAACAATCGCACTCCTCCACCAGCAGTGCATTCAAAAGTCTGTTGGTGTGGCAGCTCAGCGCCGCCTATTTTTGTGTTGCGAGCTCGGTGTATGTGGCGATTTTTTGGATGCCCACACTGATCAAACAGCATGGCGAAACCGATGTCATGCGCATTGGCCTCTTGACCGCAGTGCCCTACATCGTGGCGATTTTTGCCATGTACTTTTGCAACACCAGCTCGGACCGCCGCGGTGAGCGGCGCTACCACACCGCGATTCCAGGATTGATCGCGGCCTTGGGCTTGGTCTTGAGTTGGACCCACTTTGACAGCCTGGTGCTCACCATGGTGGCGCTGACATTAGCCGCAGCTGGTGCTTCAGCCATGCAAGCGGCCTTTTGGAGCGTGCCGCCCTCGTTCCTCACGGGTGCAGCCGCAGCAGCTGGCTTAGCCATCATCAACTCGATTGGCAACATCGCCGGTTTTGTCAGCACGGCCGCGGTGGGCTGGATTGCCGACCTCACAGGCAATGCGCAAAACAGCTTGGTGATTTTCAGCGGCTTGGCCATCTTGGGGGCGTTGCTGATCCTGAGACTGCCAGCCCACCTGATCAACCACCGACAACCCGGCGGCGCCCATTGACAAGCCGATCCACACAGGGCTCAGAATTGTTGACTGAGCGCTGTGTTGGGGAATGCTTGCGCGATGGTGGCCACCTGACCGCAATGGGCGGCGGTGTAACCGGGCAACTGGTTGACCGCGAACTGGAATTCATCGCTGTTCAAAATTTTCAGCACCGCTTGCAGCGATGGTTTTTCCAGATCAGATTGGTTACAGAGCAAAAAATAGCGCTCGGTGGCCAGCGGTAAAAACTCCAACTTGAACCGCCGTGCCGGAGTCTCCACCCCAAAGCCAACATCGGCCATGCCACTGGCCACAAAGGCGGCCACAGCCGCGTGGGTGAATTCGGCTTGCTCATAGCCATTGATGTCGGCTGGATTGACCTGGGCTTTTTTCAAAAAACATTCCAACAAAAAGCGCGTGCCTGAACTCGGTTGTCGGTTGACAAAACGAATGCCTTTGCGCGTGAGGTCTTGCACCTCGTAAATTTTGTGGGGATTGCCACTGGCCACCATGAAGCCTTGACGGCGCGTGGCCACATGGATGATGCGGCTTTCTTGGGGCTTGAGCCAGCGTGCATAGTGTTTGAACGCCAGATCCTCAAAGTCTCCTTGGGGTATGTGAAAGCCCGCAATTTCACAGGCATCGGTGAACAAAGAAGCCACCGCCTCCACACTGCCCACGTACTTGCGCTCGACGCGGGTGCCCGAGAGCGCCAGTTTTTCGATCATTTTTTCAACAGCAAAACCATGGCTGGCATGCACACGCAACACATCGCTGCTGTTGGCCAACACCCGCCCGATTTCACTCTCTAATTCAGAGGCCAGGGTTTCCAGCATGGGGGTGAGGCGGGCTGAAATGCGGTGCCCCGCCCAAACCAGTTTTTCAGCCAATGGGGTGAGGGTGGAACCTTTGCCACGCTCCATGTTGAGCAGTGCCATGCCCAACTGGTCTTCGCCTTGGCGGATCAAGCTCCAAGCATGCCGATAGGAGGCGCCGGTTTTTTTGCAAGAACCGGACAAACTTCCATGGCTTTGGACTTCGGCCAGCAATTCCAGCAATCTGGGGGCCAAATTCTGTCCATGGGCGTCACTGATGGTCCATTGGGGCTTGATCGAAACTTTGTGCATCAGTCTAAATAGGCTTTGTGCAGCATATTAGTTGTGTTCATTGGCATGATGTTAACTGAGTCAAATCAACATATTGCAGACTATCAGTGATTTCCCCTAGACTGGTCTTGTGCTGGCAAAGCATACGTTAAAGTCCCTGCATAGAACACAACATGGGAGACAACATGAGCACGACAGAGCAAGCCCCAGGCTTTTTGTCCAAGGAACGCATCATTGCGGGTCCAGGCTTCAACCGTTGGTTGGTGCCACCGGCTGCGTTGGCCATTCACTTGTGCATTGGCATGGCCTACGGTTTTTCTGTGTTTTGGTTGCCTCTGTCCAAAGCGCTGGGCATCAAAGAAGCCATCAAATGCGGCCCAGACATTGGTTTTTTCCAAGAACTGTTCATCACCACCTGTGACTGGAAAGTCTCCACTTTGGGTTGGATGTACACCCTGTTCTTTGTATTGCTCGGCAGCTCGGCTGCGCTGTGGGGCGGTTGGCTGGAACGCGCGGGTCCGCGCAAAGCGGGTGTGGTCAGCGCGGTTTGCTGGTGCGGCGGCATGCTCATTTCTGCAGCGGGTGTCTATTACCACCAGTTTTGGATGATGTTGCTGGGCTCAGGTGTCATCGGCGGCATTGGTTTGGGCTTGGGTTACATCTCACCGGTCAGCACCCTCATCAAATGGTTCCCCGACCGCCGTGGCATGGCCACCGGCATGGCCATCATGGGCTTCGGCGGTGGCGCCATGATCGGTTCGCCCATGGCAGCTGAACTCATGAAAATTTTCGCCACCGACTTGGATGTCGGTGTTTGGCAAACCTTCGTGGTCATGGCCCTGGTTTATTTTGTGTTCATGATGGGCGGCGCTTTGGGATACCGTGTGCCCGCGTCTGGTTGGAAGCCCGAAGGTTGGACACCCCCTGTGAACCAACAAGCCAACAGCATGATCACCCAAGGACATGTGCATGTCAGCAAGGTGTGGGGCATTCCGCAGTTTTGGCTGGTGTGGGTGGTGTTGTGCATGAACGTGTCTGCGGGCATTGGTGTGATTGGCATGGCCAGCCCCATGCTGCAAGAGGTGTTTGGTGGCAGTTTGATTGGTGTCGATGCCAAGTTTGTCGATTTGGACAAAACACAACTCACCATGATCGCCAGCGTCGCAGCCGGTTTCACCGCGCTGCTGAGTTTGTTCAACATTGGCGGTCGTTTTGTGTGGGCCAGCTTCTCCGACAAATTGGGTCGCAAGCTCACCTACATCGTGTTCTTTGTATTGGGTGGTGCTTTGTACGCCTCGGTGCCTGCCAGCGCCATGGCAGGCAACAAACTGTTGTTTGTGGCGGCTTTTTGCATCATCTTGAGCATGTACGGCGGTGGTTTTGCCACCGTGCCCGCATACCTGGCCGATTTGTTTGGCACCCAAATGGTGGGGGCCATTCATGGGCGTCTCCTCACCGCATGGGCCACAGCCGGCATTTTGGGTCCCGTGGTCGTCAACTACATGCGCGACTACCAACTTGGTCTGGGTATCCCACGTGAGCAGGTCTACAACCAAACCATGTTCATTCTGGTGGGCATGTTGGTGGTGGGATTGATTGCCAATTTGATGGTGCGCCCTGTGGCGGATAAGCACTTCATGACCGCCGAGGAATTGGCGCATGAGAAAAAACTGGCCAGTGAAAAAGCCCATGCGTCTGAAGTGCAAGGCACGGGCGCAGCCACCCATGTGAACCCTGTTTTTGTCTGGTTGGCTTGGGCCGCAGTGGGTATCCCATTGGCCTGGGGTATTTACCGTACCGGCTTGAGTGTTGCCAAATTCTTCAACTGATTGATGCCATGAACATGCCTTTGCCTGAACCTGAACGCTTGCTGGTCAGCGAGCTTTTGAGCCATTACCAAACCCAAGCAGGGGGCTTGCTGCCTCTGTTGCATGCTGTTCAGGATCGGCTGGGCTTCATCCCCCCCAACTGTGTCCCCATGATTGCCGAGGCCATGAACCTGTCTCGTGCCGAGGTACATGGCGTCATCACTTACTACCATTTCTTTCGCAGCACGCCACCCGGCAAGCATGTCATTCAAATTTGCCGCGCCGAGGCTTGCCAAGCCTGCGGCAGTGAAGAACTCATGGCGCATGCCGAGCAACTGCTGGGCTGCAAAAGCCACGAGACCAGCGCTGATGGCGCTTACAGTTTGGAACCTGTGTACTGTCTGGGTTTGTGTGCGTCTTCGCCTGCGGTGCAAATCGATGACAAATTGCATGCCCGCATGACTGCCGCCAAGCTGCAGGCAGCCGTGGCCAAACTCGGGAGCGCCGCATGACCACGATATACATCCCCTGTGACTCTGCTGCCTTGGCAGCCGGTGCCGATGAACTGGTCGATGCCATCCACCACGCTGCCACCCAACGCGGCGTCTCCATCGACATCCAGCGCAACAGCTCACGCGGCATGTTTTGGCTGGAGCCTTTGGTTGAAGTGGTCACCGCTCAAGGCAGAGTGGCCTATGGGCCCGTGTCAGTGGAGGATGTGGCATCCTTGTTCGACGCTGGTTTCTTGAATGGCGGCCAGCACCCTTTGTCACAAGGTGTGACCGATCAAATGCCTTACCTGGCCAAACAACAACGGCTCACCTTCGCGCGCATGGGGCTGACACGCCCTCTGTCATTGGACGACTATGCAGCCCATGGTGGTTGGGTGGGTTTACAAAAAACAGTGGCCATGGATGGCGCAGCTGTGGTGCAAGAAGTGCTGGACTCTGGTCTGCGTGGTCGCGGGGGTGCAGCCTTTCCAGCAGGCATCAAATGGCGCACGGTGCGTGGCACCACAGCTGCTCAAAAGTATGTGGTCTGCAATGCCGATGAAGGCGACTCCGGTACTTTCTCCGACCGCATGACCATGGAGGGTGACCCCTACATGCTGATCGAAGGCATGGCCATTGCGGGCGTGGCCGTGGGAGCGACACAAGGCTATGTCTACATCCGCTCGGAATACCCGCACGCGATTGCCACCATGAACACCGCGATTGCCCTGGCCGAAGCGGCTGGTTATTTGGGTACCAATGTATTGGGCAGTGGCAAGGCCTTTCATTTGCATGTGCGCAAGGCCGCAGGCGCTTATGTGTGTGGCGAAGAAACCGCCATGTTGGAGAGCATCGAAGGCAAGCGCGGTATTGTGCGGGCCAAGCCGCCGCTCCCAGCGCTTGAAGGTTTGTTCGGTCAACCCACCGTCATCAACAACGTCATCACCCTGGCCAGTGTGCCCATCATCATGGCCAAGGGTGCATCCTTTTACAAAGACTTTGGCATGGGTCGCTCCACCGGCACCTTGCCATTCCAAATCACTGGCAATATCTTGCAAGGTGGTTTGGTCGAGCGAGCCTTTGGCCTGACCTTGCGTGAATTGCTGTTCGATTTTGGCGGCGGCAGTCGCAGTGGCCGCCCCATCAAGGCGGTGCAAGTGGGTGGGCCGCTGGGTGCCTACGTGCCCGAGTCGCAATGGGATGTGCCGCTCGACTATGAAGCCTATGCGGCCATGGGCGCAGTCGTGGGTCACGGCGGCATCGTGGTGCACGACGACACAGCCAACATGGCCAAGCTGGCCCGTTACGCCATGGAGTTTTGTGCCTTGGAGAGCTGTGGCAAATGCACGCCCTGCCGCATCGGCTCGACACGCGGCATGGAAACCATCGACCGCATTGGCACCGCCACCAACAAAGAACAACAAGTGCATTTGCTGCGTGACTTGTGCGACACCATGGTCAACGGCAGTTTGTGCGCCATGGGTGGCATGACGCCCTTCCCTGTCCTATCCGCACTCAACCATTACCCCGCAGATTTCGGCTTGCAAGCCGACGTTGCCAAAGCAGCCTAAGGAAACACCATGTTGATGTACCTGAAACAAGAACGTGACCACGGCACCCCAGAGCGCGTTTCCAACGAAACCGTTCAATTGAAGATTGACGGCTATGACGTCAGCGTCCCCAAGGGCACCTCGCTGATGCGTGCTGCCGTGGAAGCAGGCATCCAAGTGCCAAAGCTGTGCGCCACTGACAGCCTCGAACCTTTTGGTTCATGTCGCTTGTGCTTGGTGGAAATCGATGGCCGCAAAGGTTATCCAGCTTCATGCACCACACCTGCCGAGGCTGGCATGGTGGTGCACACCCAAACTCCCAAATTGCAAGACCTGCGCAAAGGCGTGATGGAGTTGTACATCTCTGACCATCCGCTGGACTGTCTGACCTGCAGCGCCAACGGCAACTGCGAGTTGCAAGACATGGCTGGCGTCACCGGTTTGCGCAATGTGCGTTATGGCGTGGGTGCAGCAGCAGGTGCCCACCATTGCGACGCTGAAAAAGACGAATCCAACCCCTATTTCACCTACGACGCCAGCAAGTGCATCGTGTGCAACCGCTGTGTGCGTGCGTGTGAAGAAACACAGGGCACATTTGCCCTCACCATCTCTGGCCGAGGTTTTGAGAGCCGCGTGTCACCCGGTCAAGACCAACCGTTCATGGACAGCGAATGTGTATCCTGCGGTGCTTGTGTGGAAGCCTGTCCCACCGCCACGCTGCAAGAAAAATCCATCATTGAGCTTGGCCAACCCGAGCACAGCCTGATCACCACCTGCGCCTATTGCGGTGTGGGTTGTGGCTTCAAAGCCGAGATGAAGGGCAACACCGTGGTGCGCATGGTGCCTTGGAAAGACGGCAAGGCCAATGAAGGCCACTCCTGTGTGAAAGGTCGTTTTGCTTGGGGCTATGCCACCCACCAAGACCGCATCACCAAGCCCATGATCCGCGCCAAGATCACCGATCCATGGCAAGAGGTCAGCTGGGATGAGGCCATCAACCACGCGGCTTCAGAATTCAAGCGTATCCAAGCCAAACACGGCAAAGATTCTGTGGGCGGCATCACCTCTTCACGCTGCACCAACGAAGAAACCTACTTGGTGCAAAAACTGGTGCGTGCGGCTTTCGGCACCAACAACGTCGACACCTGTGCACGGGTCTGCCATTCACCCACCGGCTATGGCTTGGGTCAAACCTTTGGCACATCAGCCGGTACCCAAACCTTCAAATCGGTGGAACACGCCGATGTGCTGCTGGTCATCGGTGCCAACCCGTCTGACGCCCACCCCGTGTTTGCGTCGCGCATGAAGCGCCGTTTGCGCAGCGGTGCCAAGCTGATCGTGGCCGATCCCCGCAAGATTGATTTGGTCAGCAGCCCCCATGTGAAAGCCCAACACCATTTGGCTTTGAAGCCTGGCACCAATGTGGCGCTGATCAACTCACTTGCCCACGTGGTGGTGACTGAGGGCTTGGTCGCCAAAGACTATGTGGCTTTGCGTTGTGACGACAAGAGCTTCAACGAATGGTGCGAGTTTGTCTCCAAACCTGAGAACTCCCCCGAAGCCTTTGAAAGCGTGACCGGTGTGCCTGCCTCTGAAGTTCGCGCTGCGGCGCGCATGTATGCCGCAGGTCCCAACTCGGCCATTTACTATGGCTTGGGCGTGACCGAGCATTCACAAGGCTCGACCATGGTGATGGGCATTGCCAACCTCGCCATGGCTTGCGGCATGGTGGGTCGTGAAGGCGTGGGTGTGAATCCCCTGCGCGGTCAAAACAATGTGCAAGGCGCTTGCGACATGGGCAGCTTCCCCCATGAGTTGCCTGGCTACCGCCACATCTCTGACACCACCACCCGCACGCTCTTTGAAGGTGCTTGGGGCGTCAGCATCAGCCCCGAACCCGGTCTGCGCATTCCCAATATGTTTGATGCGGCCATGGACGGCTCGTTCTTAGGCCTGTACTGCCAAGGCGAAGACATTGTGCAATCCGACCCCGACACCCAGCACGTGGCTGCGGCTTTGTCGGCCATGGAGTGCATCGTGGTGCAAGACATCTTCTTGAATGAAACCGCCAAGTACGCCCATGTGTTCTTGCCCGGCTCTTCCTTCTTGGAAAAAGACGGCACCTTCACCAATGCCGAGCGCCGCATTTCACGTGTGCGCCAAGCCATGCCACCTCTCGCAGGCTTGGCCGATTGGGAAGTCACGGTGAAGTTGGCCAAGGCATTGGGCTACGACATGCAATACGCCCACCCCGAAGACATCATGAAAGAAATTGCGGCTTTGACGCCCAGTTTCTCGGGTGTGAGCTACGCCAAAATCGACCAGCACACCAGCTTGCAATGGCCTTGCAATGACAACACGCCAGAAGCCGGTATGGACATCATGCACACCGCAGGATTTATGCGCGGCAAAGGCAAGTTCTTCCCCACACAGTACGTGGCCAGCCAAGAAAAAGTCACGCGCAAATTCCCCTTGCTGCTCACCACAGGTCGGATCTTGTCGCAGTACAACGTGGGCGCTCAAACCCGCCGTACCGACAACAACCAGTGGCACAGCGAAGACCGCTTGGAAATCCATCCGCACGATGCCGAAGAACGCGGCATCCGCCAAGACGACTGGGTGGGTATTGAAAGCCGTGCGGGTCGCACCGTGTTGCGTGCTGAGATCAGCGAACGCATGCAAGCAGGCGTGGTCTACACCACCTTCCACTTCCCCGAATCGGGCGCCAACGTCATCACCACCGACGCCTCTGACTGGGCGACCAACTGCCCCGAGTACAAAGTGACCGCGGTGCAAGTGGTGGCGGTGAGCCAACCCTCCGAGTGGCAACAAAACTACCAACGCTTCAACAAAGACCAACTCGGCTTGCTTGCCCAAGCGCAACACAAAGCCGAAGACTTTGAGGTGATTGGCAAGTGACACCTGGGACCAGCGCTGCTTTGGCCTTGGCCGAAGAAGTGCCTGTGGCACTGGTCTTCAATGGCATCTCGCATGCCGTCATGATGGCAACCCCTTCTGACTTAGAAGACTTTGCTTTGGGCTTTGCCTTGAGTGAAGGCTTGCTGTCTTCAGCTTCACAGCTTTATGGTGTGGACATCGAGGTGCTGGCCCAAGGCATTGAAGTGCGGTTGGAAGTGGCCGCACAAGCCGAGCAGCATTTGAAAGAGCGCCGCCGCAGCATGGCGGGTCGCACCGGCTGTGGTTTGTGCGGGGCCGACAGTTTGGGGCAGGTGCGCCTGCCTTTGCCGCAAGCACCCTCTGTGATGTTGGATGCACAAGCCATGTTCAAAGCACATGGCATGTTGCGCTCCCTTCAGCCCGAGAAACAACGCACCGGGGCCACCCATGCCGCGGCCTGGGCCTCCTTGGATGGCGACATCAAGTTGGTGCGAGAAGACGTAGGTCGGCACAACGCCTTGGACAAGCTCATCGGCGCCATGGTCAAAGCCCACACTGACCCCACGCAAGGGTTTGTGTGCATCACCAGCCGTGCTAGTTTTGAGATGGTGCAAAAAACCATTCAATCAGGGGCAGGCGTGTTGACCGCCGTGTCAGCCCCCACTTCCTTGGCCGTTGAGATGGCACAAGACCACAACCTGCTGCTGACCGGCTTGGTGCGTGACGGCAGCTACCAAGCCTACAGCCAGGCACACCGTATCAACAGCAAACAGACTTTGGAAGCACAACATGGACATTGACAACTTGGTTCGCATGGCCAACCAGATTGGTGGTTTTTTCTCGGCCTACCCAGATCGGGATGAAGCCTTGGAAGGTATCGCCACACACATCAAAAAGTTTTGGGAACCACGCATGCGTGCACTGATCCTGAACAACTTGTCGCCTGAACAAACGCCCGACATGTTGCCGCTGGTGCGTGAGTCATTGAGCCGCCATGCCGACACCTTGCGGCCAAACATGGCCGCTTAGCAGATCCGGTTGGATGCGAGGGTCACATGCACATCACCCTTACTTGCCAAAACCAAATTTCTTCAAGCTTGCTTGCCCGCTGCTGGATTGCACAAATGCAATGAAAGCCTGAGCCGCATCCGTCTGTTTGCTGGCAGACACTTTGGCAATAGGGTATTGGATGGGTGTGGCTGTGGGCACCACCAAAGCCACTTTCACCTTGTCTGCCATGAGTTGCGCATCGCTGGCATACACAAATCCCGCATCCACTTCAGCACGCGCCACATAGTCCAATGCTTGGCGCACATTTTGGGTGCTGATGACTTTGTTTTTCAAGTCTTGCCACAACCCCGCCTTGTCCAAAGCACCTTGCGCGTAATGCCCAGCAGGCACGCTGGCGGGCACCCCCATGGCAAAACGTTTCACCTCAGATTTTTTCAAATCAGACAACTGCTTCAAATCCAAGTCTGATTGCACAGGTGTGATCAACACCAGCCGGTTGCTGGTGAAGATCTGGATGTCCTTGGCAGAGATCACCGCTTTGGCCACGGCTTTGTCCATGGTGTCGGTGTCGGCGCTGGCAAACACATCCACCGGTGCACCATTGATGATTTGCTGAACCAAGGCACCTGAAGCCCCGAAGTTGAATTTCACCTTGGTGCCGGGATGTTGTGCTTCAAATTGCGTGCCGATTTCTTGAAAGGCTTGGGTCAAACTGGCGGCTGCAGACACGGTGAGGTCTGCGGCCCACAAGGATGAACTGAGCATCAAGGTGAGTGCAAATGAAAGTTTTTTCATGATCATCATTTCAATGTCTTTTGTTTACTCACAAGGACAGTTGCCAACGAAGTGACAACACATCTTCTTTGGTGGTGGTGCCTGGACTTGGCGTGGTTGAGAGGTAAGTGACAGGCGCATCAAAGTTGGTTCTGGCGTAATTCAACATCCAGCGTGAATGGGGATTCAAGATCCAATTCACGCCATAAGTGGTCGTGCGTGCACCAAATGAATTTTCTGTGCGCGATGTATTGGTCCCCACTGTTTGCACAGTTTGGGCCGCTTTGTTCGCTTTGTAATCCGAGAGCCGCAGTGCCAACTGCCATGCACCTGTGCCGCCGGCACTGCCCATGCTGAAATTGGATTTGGGTTTGATGGTGCCAAACACACCGGATTTATAGGCACTTGTCCAGTTTTCACCCGTCAAGTTATAAACAAATTGGTAGTAGTGCGTGTCCACACCCACATCCATGTTGGCATTGAGTGGCGTACCACCAACGGTGGTGTTGTTCACCGCCCAAGCACTGTAGCCTGCCTTGATGTATTCAGCCTGAAACTTCCACGCATTCGAGGCCAAAACCGCTTCCAACCCCTTCAAATCGCTGGAGACATTGGCGACGTTGTTGCCACTGACGCCGTATCCAGCAGTGACCAAGTCACCACTCAACTGCGCCCTGTATACATTAGCCATGCCACGGTTTTCTGAGCGGATGGACACAATGGTGGCGCGTGACAACCCCGAAGCGGCAGCACCTGTGTCTGTCGATGTGGTGGGCACTGTCGAGTAACGCCCCTGATCCCCACTCAGTCCCACATGCAAAATCGTGTCTTTGATATTTTGCAATTCAGCTAAGTTCAAAGTGATGCGAACGGCGTGTGAATTGCCCACATTATTGGTGTTGGTGTTTTCGTTAAATCCGTTTTGGTATAACGAAAAACCATAAGTAAACCCTTTGACGGGCTCGCCGTGCATCATGGCGCCCAAACGGTGGCTGGGTACCAGTTGGTCGCCGTAAGACCGCTCCATGAAATCGATGCCATTGGCGCTGGACATTTCTTCCATCGAAAAGGGTTGCTTGAAACGACCCACACGCAACTGAGCTTGCCTGTTGAAACTGTAATTGACATAGGCTCTGTGGACCAGATTGGCGTTAGACCCTAAAGTGTTAGTGATGAATTCATAGTCGATGTCTTTCATCACCGTGCCATTCACACCCAAGCGTGCTCGACGTATTTCAAACTGATCACCGCCTGATGCGGTGTCTTTGTCGTTGGATTCTGCCAAACCATTGCTGATATTTCGCGAGTCGACATGAAATTGTCCGTAAATGTTGATGCTGTTTTGTCCATCTGCAGATACCAAACCAAACCCGTTGTCTTTGACCTTGGCATCTGCGGCCAGCAGTGGTGTGGAAGTGACCACCAACAAGGCAGCGGACAGGGCGGCGATCCATTTGTCGTTAAACTGAGCAACTGAAGGCATGAAAGATTCCTTGATGACTTTTCTTGAAACAGAACAGCGAATCAATTTGAGAGCAATTTGCTATTCTTTTTTGGAATAGCGAATTTACCATCATTTTTTATCCATCCACCTATGGGCCTGAAAAAAACACACGATCTAGGGAAAGCCCTGAGTCACAGCAAAACCGACAAGCGCATCGACATCCTGCGGCGCTTGCAGGACGCCGGCTCTATTTCTGAGGCTGCGCGTCGTGCAGGTGTCAGTTACAAAGCCGCTTGGCAAGCCATTGACATCCTCAGCAACTTGGCTGGCACGCCGTTGGTCGAAAAGGTCGTGGGTGGCGCCGGCGGTGGCGGCGCTCAACTCACCACTGCCGGGAAAGAATTGCTCAAAGCGTCCAGCGATTTGGAATTGGCCAAAAACCATTTGGTGAAAAAAGCTTCAACCCAATCCAGTCCCACCGAGAGTCCTGTCTCGCTGGGATTGCGCACCACCATGCGCAACCAGTTTCCCTGCACCGTCTCGTCTGTCGTTAAAAAAACGGGTCATGTCCGTGTGGCACTCACCACCAAGGGTGGTACGGTGTTCCATTCCAAAATAACGGCTGCCAGTGCCGAACTGTTCGAGTTGCACATCGGGCAACAGGTGCTGGTGCTGTGCAAAGCCACGGCGGTGCAGATCAAAAAAGCATCCAGTGACAAAGACAAGAATGTGGTGCATGGCATCGTGGTGCGTAAGTCCCGAGGCCGCGCCAGCGGCGAAATCAACTTGCTGGTCGAGCCTGGTGTCACCATCGTGGGCTTTGCGGAGCTCTTGAGTGACTTCAACATCAGCGATGAAGCCATTGCAGAATTGGATGACGCTGCGGTCGTCTTGGCCTTGAACCCATGATGCATCAAAACCTGTTGCACACAAGGACAGAGCTTCGCCTCTGCATGCCCCATGGATGAAGCTTGGATCGCCCTGCGTCTCACGCTCAAAGTGGCGGGTTTTGCCACCTTGATCAATGTGTTCTTGGGGGTGGCCGTGGCTTACCTGTTCGCCCGCAAACAATTTTGGGGCAAAGAAGTGCTGGATGCCGTCCTCACCTTGCCCATGGTCATGCCCCCCACCGTGCTGGGCTATTACTTGCTGGTGCTGATTGGCCGCCATGGCCCCATAGGTCAGTTCTTGCAGCAGCACTTCGACATCAACCTGATCTTCACCTGGCAAGGGGCCGTCATTGCAGCGGCCATCGTGTCGTTTCCCCTGGTCTTCAAAGCAGCCCGTGCAGCCTTTGAATCCTTGGAGCCGCAGTACGAGCAAGCTGCACGTGTGTTGGGCATCAGCGAAACCGCCCTGTTTTTCAGAGTGACCTTGCCGCTGGCATGGCGGGGCATTTTGGCGGGTGTGCTGTTGTCATTTGCCAGGTCCTCTGGCGAATTTGGCGCCACCTTGATGGTGGCTGGCAGCATCCCAGGTCAAACCCAAACCTTGTCCATTGCGGTGTATGAAGCGGTGCAAGCGGGTCAAGACGATGTGGCCAATTTCCTGGTCTTGCTGACCTCCGTGGTCTGCATGAGTGTGCTGTTGGTATCGGGCAAATTGTTGCCCGGCCGTGTGATGGACACCAAATAAGGAATCAACCATGTTGTGGGATGTGTCGGTTCAGAAGAAATTCAACAGCGCCAACCGCGAATTTGCCATTGACATCACGTTCCAAAGCAACGCCCCTCGCTTGGTGTTGTTCGGGCCGTCAGGCGCAGGCAAAACACAACTCTTGAAAATGCTGTCTGGCTTGACCACACCCGACAGCGGCCATATTCGTTTCAAACATATCGATCTGTTCAATTTAAATGAGCGAATCAATCAAACTCCCCAGCAGCGCTCATTGGCTTATGTGTTTCAAGACTATGCGCTGTTTCCGCATTTGACGGTTCGACAAAACATTACTTTTTCACTGGACACTTCCTGGCTGAACCCAAGACGTCAATTTGTGCACCCCGAGGTGGACAAATGGCTGGACAAATTTCAACTCATGCCCTTGGCAGACCAATACCCACATCAACTCTCAGGCGGGCAAAGCCAGCGAGTCGCCTTGGCGCGGGCCTTGGTGATGCAACCCCAGGCCATTTTGTTGGATGAACCTTTTTCAGCACTCGATGAACAGTTGCGTCAAACACTGCGGCAAGAACTGAGCGAGGTCCAAGCGCTCACGGACATTCCCATGATCCTGATCAGCCACAACCCTGATGATGTGACAATTTTTGGTGATGACATCATTGAAATTGCTCATGGTCAAAAAGTGTCACAACACGCCTGATTTGTTCTACATTCAAACCATTGCTCTCTTGAAAGTCTGCCCATGTCCTGTCCACCAAACCTCATGAGTTCTTGGGCTCTGGCCTTGGTTGCCCTGATCGGCACCACGTCCGCCATGGCCCAAGACGCCTCTACTGCCTTGCACCAACGCGCCAACGCCGCCATGTGCGCCAATTGCCATGGCAGCGATGGCCGCACTGTCAAAGACTCCGCCGTCCCCGCCATCGCTGGTTTGCCGCGCGACTACATGATCGCGCAGATGAAAGCCTTCAAAGAAGGCAGTCGCCCTGCCACCGTGATGCACCAGATTGCCAAAGGCTTCAGCGATGCGCAAATCGCCAGCATGGCTGACTATTTCGCTGCCCAAAAACGCTGAGGATTGACCATGCAAAGAAGAACACTGCTCCAAACAGGCTTGGCTCTCGGTTCCCTGTCGGCGCTGGCCGGCTGCGCCACGCTCACCAGCAAAGCGCCGGCCAAAGCCCAGGTGGTCGTGATTGGCGGCGGCTACGGTGGCGCGACAGCGGCGAAATACGTGCGCATGCTCTCCAATTACAAAATCAGCGTGGTGCTGATCGAGCCCAACACGACCTTCATCTCATGCCCCATGTCCAATCTGGTTTTGGGTGGTAGCAAAAATTTGGCACAAATCACCACGACCTATGCCGCACTGAGCAGCCAACATGGCGTCATGGTGGTGCACGACCGTGTGGCGTCCATCGACACGCAAAAGAAAACAGTCTCTTTGCCCAATGGCACGGTGATTGGCTATGACAAGTTGGTGGTCTCACCAGGTGTGGACATGAACTTTGACAGCGTCGAGGGTCTTCAAGCGGCGAACGCCAGCGGTCAAATTTTGCAAGCCTGGAAAGCAGGTGCTGAAACCACGGCGCTTCGCAAGCAACTTGAAGCCATGCCCGATGGCGGCGTCTACGCCCTCACCGTGCCTGAAGCGCCTTACAAATGCCCTCCCGGACCCTATGAGCGGGCCAGCCAAGTGGCGCACTACTTCAAGCAAGCCAAGCCCAAGTCCAAGGTGCTGATCTTGGACGCCAACCCCGATGTCACTTCCAAAGCGCCCTTGTTCAAAAAATACTGGGCAGACAACTACAAAGACATCATCGAGTTTCGTCCCAACCACAAGGTGTTGTCGGTGGATGCGAAAAACAGCACCATCAAATTTGACATCCAAGAAAGTGTGCGCGCCGATGTGCTGAATGTGTTGCCTGCCATGCGCGCAGGATCGATCGCTTTGCAAACGGGGTTGGCCACGGTGAACAACCGTTGGTGCGGCATCAACTACCAAACCTTTGAATCCTTGGTCGCCAAGGATGTGCATGTGCTGGGTGACGCCATCTTGGCGGCACCTGCCATGCCCAAGTCAGGCCACATGGCCAACTCGCATGCCAAAGTGGCAGCCGCTGCGGTGGTGGCACAACTCTCCGATCTGTCTGTCAATCCCACGCCATTCGTCACCAACACCTGCTACAGCTATGTGAGCGACAAACAAGTCATTCACGTGGCATCGGTGCACCAGTACAACGCTGAAGAGAAAACCTTCAAGACCGTGCCTGGTTCGGGTGGGTTGTCTGCTGAGGCCAATGCGCTGGAAGGCACTTACGCGTGGAATTGGGCGCAGAACATTTGGGCAGATACGCTGCTCTGATCCCTTCCACGTCCTTGCGAAGCTTCCCGTCATTGCAAGTCTTCCCGTCATTGCGAGCGCAGCGAAGCAATCTACCGTCATTG
>JACCDW011225233.1_pt1 | contig 60444 bp, 54 predicted proteins | sample 7449781 | NCBI WGS metagenome assembly JACCDW01 (sample SAMN15323449, study PRJNA562643) | freshwater metagenome | isolation source: river surface water | place: USA:Blue River Watershed | collected 2017-08-18
AATGTTTCAGAAGAGAGTAACATAGTTTTTGGTTTTGATTTTAGGAAATGATTTGAGAGAAGGATTTTGACTAATATGTGGATAATTGTTTTATCCCATATTTTTATAATAGCAGCCTTATTTTATAATGTCAAGCGAAATACTCGACTTTTTATAAAATATTTTATTAGGCGACTTGACGGATTTTGGTGTTCTCTTTCATGTATCTGTCGTTAAATTCTATACAGTGTATTCCAAACTCAGCACTTAGTTCTCTAAATACATCTTTATTAGATCCTTCTTTTTTGGCATATTTTGACCATAGGAAATGTCGATATTTTAAGTAGTTGCCATACGTAGGATTTTCCCCAAAAATTGCGTGTTTCTTCCAATCTTTACCTATTTCTACGTCCTCATACATTTTACGCATCTGCATATATGCCCAGCCTGGAGCATATTCCTTCACTAGCACACCAATTTTAAGCAGATTACGATAAATATCCCTCTGACTTAAACCACCACTGCTAGATATTTCTAAAAATTTAATACCCTCGGTTGATTGGTTTTCTGCCATTTCTCGCAGTTTTTTCAATGCACGATCCGCAGCTTTGATTGTCTCACCATCCCGTAAGAATTTACTAGTTAAGCTTTCAAAATGTTGGATCTGAGAATATACTACGTGGTTCTGTAAATTAAGCGTTTCTGCTAGTTCTACCAGTCTGTATGTTTGCAGTTGTAGTTTTTCTATGGGTAACGGGTCATCTTTAAATACAAAACCGCTAATTGCGCTTTTAAGCGATATTAAACATCTGTTTAATTCTAATTTTTGGGTTTGATCTTTGATCTGTAATTTATTGCACTGATCCGTTATTTGTTGATGATGTGTTTGTAACAGTTTCAAAAGTTCATCATCAATGTTAAAGTATCCTTCACTATTTGCCCAATCTAACAGGCGTTGTGTTAATTCGTCTAATTCCTCTTCTGCTGTTTTTTCCTTAGCTTTTGGCAATTCTTCACCACAGATGTAGCAATTCTTCATTGCCCGTCCGTTCACTGTTCCGCAATGCTCACAGATTTTACCCTCTTTAGGAGTCGGAATAATACATTTAGGATCTGTTAAATCCCAGGTTGTGATCATGTCTGGCAGTGCATCAGCAAAGTAAGGATTTGAGCATAAATCAAATATATTACAATGCGTCTTACCTGTTTTAGTTGACGGTCTTAAACCACGTCCAATTATTTGTGTAAACAGCGCGTATCCTGCCATACTAAATGTTCTTAATAGAACAATATTTTCTACACTTGGTTCGTCAAATCCAATGGCTAAACAAGTGACTGTAAATAAAATTGCTTTACGTTCTCTAAATTTGCTAAATGCTTCTACTCGCTCTGTTTGAGGTGTGTTGTCACAAACTAATATTAGTTCTTTATTAATACCAGCTTGTTTCATCTTGTCTCTAAAATAATCCATATATTTTAGAGCAATATTTTTTCTACCAAAGAAGAAAATAGTCTGTTGCTCAAACACGGATCCTAATTGTCTTCCACTATCAATATGTGCGCTTGGATTATGCAAATATTCCCAAGAATCACTAGGACTAAACATTTTATCCAAGATAGCTAATTCTTCAGCCTCACTAAAGTCTGTGGATCTAAGTGCTTGTTTTATTTCTAATACTCCTAACGGATGATAAAAATAAGGACAATTAAACCCCGTTTCTATTAGTTCTTTTGTTGTCACTACTTGATAGTGTTTGACCCCTTGGGGATATTCTGCACCATCACCTCGCCAGGGTGTTGCTGTCAACAATACTTCGTTAGCTTCTTTATTGTGCTTATACTCAGATAGTTTTGATTGCAGTTCCCGTCTGAAATAAGACAGATGGGATTCATCAAAAAAGATAATCTTAAATGGTAAATCTGGGAATCTTCTAAACTCTATTGTTTGCGCCATAGCGACTACTACCTTGATGTTTGAGTAGTCTTTAGTGGTAGGTTTACCACCAGCGTAGTAAGCTATTTCAGATTTAGGAAAATGTTTTAATTTGCAAAATTGATCATATTGTTCTTTGACAGATTGAATGTATGGGTTTTTACCATCTGGGTCTTGAGCAATGACCATCTCATACATTTTCTTAGTCCCTTTAAATCCTTTACAGATCAAGGTAGTCACAAATTGATCTAGTAAAGATGTATAAGGAACTATGATCAAACTTTTGTAATTATTTTGGTGAAGTAGCCAACTAATTTGAGCAGCTATCACGGTTTTACCTGCACCGCATCCTGCGATTAGACTTGCTCTCTTTTGTGGTGTCTGACCCCAGAATACCTCAGAACAATGATCAATAGCTTGATCTTGATAACCCCTTGTTTGTAGTGTTAATTGTGTCATTTTATCTTCCTAACTTTTGCGGTATTCAAACTCGTTTTTAACTCTGTTTAGACAATATTGGTAAATAGGTATAAGTGAATTATTTTGCATTGTTTTTTCTCTTAATTAAAAAACGTTGATTCTTGCTTTTGCTCTACTATCTGCCACATAATTTGACCTATTCATGGCATCAAAATCTTTATTTCTTTGATATTGTAAGTCTGTTGTCCATGCTTTATAAATTGTCCAGAAGCTTGTACCCTGTGCGCCATAAGCATTAATACAATATCCATGACGAACTGGATCAACTAGCTTATTAAACTTATCAAGGCGTAACTGCGCTATCTTCCAAGCCTTAGAGTGTCTTTCACCTGAAGCGGCTAAGGCTTTTTCTAATTCAGCTTGCTTTTTATAATAGGCTGTTTTAAAGTCATAATCTATGAAGTTAATCCAGTTGTATCTTGACCCGTTGTCGTCTTCATCAGGATCAAAAACTAAACATTCCCATACTTTCCATTCTTTACCATTTTCATCTAATACCATTTGCATCTTAGATTGTTCAACTATTAAAGTTGATGCTGTCTGGTATAATACATAATCGTGTCCTGTTTGAGGATCTTCCCGCTTAACTGTTCCCCAAGTAATTAACATTTCTTCAGGTACTACGCATTGTACATTTGCGTAGGGAACGACCAAATTACGGACAATTCTATTGTATTTATCAATGGTTATTTTACGCCACGTAATCAATCTAGTGTAATCATACTGTTTTGTCTGTATCATCCTATCAACTTGTCTTGCAAAGCTTTCTAATGCTAACTTTTCTGTGTCATATACAAAATATCCATAGCCATGATCGTTTTCTGGTACAGACTCAGGAAATTCGGCTAGAGGATTATAATATTTGTCTTTTGTTATGACAGCCTGCAAACTTGCCTGAATGACTTTATAGATATAGCTATCTTCTGAATATCTTTCAGTTTTTGTTAACTGGTAAAAGTTATTTCCTACAAAATTTACAGCCTCAATTAGATAGTCTCCTACTGGTTTTAGTTGCCATTGATCCATTAAAACAAGTATTTTACAACTACCTTTTAACTTAGTTACTATTTGCCTGAACTGTGAACGATTAATCATTGATGCTTCTTCAATGATTAATAAGTCATACATTTCTAAAGACACTTTCTCTTCTTCTAATTCACCGTACTCGTTTCTAGTGTATTTACGCTCTGAAACAAATACCTGTTTACCATCACTACCAATGATAGGTTTTAACCCTAATGCGGAAGCTACAGTAGTAACAGAGATGGCTCTAACACCTCTGAGAGCCTTTTTTAATGTTTTGCACGCTGAGTTAGTGGGTGCGATTGCGCCTATCTTACCCTTATATCCCTTTTGCCATAACTGGATTAGTGCATATTTAACAGCAAAAGTTTTACCTGTGCCGCCCATACCATAGAAGGCATACACACGTTTGCTAGAATTACCCATAAATTGTAAAAATTCATGTACGGCTTCGGACTGTTGCCAGTTGAGACGGATGCCTTGATCTAATGCAGCTACCATCAGTTTACTCCTAAAATAGATTAAATATTTTACTTGACATTTTATTATAATACTACTATTATTTTAAAGTCAACGTCAAACAAGGACATATTTTATCATGGCTTTCCAAGACTTTATTTCTGGTAAGGTTTCCGAAAAAGCAGCACTTGAGGCTGCCTTAGTTCGTGTTGTTGCGGAATTACAAGCAGCCAATAACGCTGCACCTGCTGTTGATGATGCGGTAAATAAGATTAAAGGACTAATCTCTGTTTTACAATCAAGCCCGGCATCTGTTGTAGACGCTGCTAAAGAAGCTATACGGGAAGCTTGTGGGGATATCTCGCTACTGCCACAAAATAAGGAAGTCTCCACATTAACTGTTCCAAGATTTGTAGTCGAAATTAACTCACCTGTTTTAGCAGACATATTAGGTGAAACAGAAACAGAAAGTGATACTAACGTTACAGTAGATGTAGTTACTACGGCATCTGCTAATGAGATTCTACCTTCTTCCTTTACATCTACAGATAATAGTAAGGATGCAACAGAAGAAAGTAGTAAACTAAAACGACGGACACAAGCGGGATTTAACCGCAAGGTTGAAGAGTGGACTAAAAAACTAAATAACTTGACCACAGATAACTATGAATCTGTGATTGCTACTGTTGATGATGAGTTTAAATACTGGACTAATGGAACTAAATTTGAATCTGAATTAATAAGTGAAAAGCTGCAAGAGGCTATAACCTACTGGACAACCTTAGATCAACCTGAACCTGAAGCAATTATAGAAGACAACGCACCTGAAGATTTAACAGATAGTAATGATGTTGTAGAAACTGATAATACTAATGTAGATTTATCTAGCTTTGATGTGGAAGAAACTACAGAAGATATTCAAATTGTAGAAGAAATAACAGAAAATACTACAACTGAAGAATTAACCGATGAGAGTCCAGTTTTAGAATCAGTCGCGACTACAATAGACACTACACAAAAGTTTTTAGATAGACTAAACACTGACAACCTAAGTGAAGCTGGCTTAAGCGATTTGCAAGAAGAAATAAGAGGATTTTACGGTTCTGGACACATACCCCAGCCTTTACTTGATGCCCAGATCACAGCTTGGGAACGCTTAAACAATGATGATGATTTAGATGACGATGACGCTGTGTATTCTGAAGAATTTGAAATTGATAACACACCTGAAGAACCCGAACTTACAAAAGTTTATGATGCTAACGATGATGACGATGATATCTATGATGGTGATATTCCTGCTGAAGAGGAATTAACTGAAGCTACAGATCAACCAACTGAAAATTCTGAAGATATTGCACAAAATAAAATAGTTACTGATAATTTATCTTGGCAAAATTCAATCTTAACCAATTGTGAAACATGGGAAGAATTAAAAGAATGGGATAAATTTATAGCTAACGCTGTTAATAAAAACCCTGGTTCTGTCTTACCAGAAACGTTCACAGCCTTGGATACTACCCGATCTAAGTTAGAAGCTAGAGATGCACAACAAGCTAAAACTGTGGACGTAGATTCTTTAACACAAGCTTGGGTAAACCGTGCTGAATTAGCTTTTGATCTAGAGGAAATTCAAATTATTTACAATGAAATCAAAGATGAAATAAAAGCTTCAGGGATTAATCCTAGTATGGCTTTAATTAAAGCTTTAGATGCGGCTAATGCTAGATTGACTCCAGTAACCACAGTAGTGACAACAAAACCGGAAATCAGTGATGAAGACATCGCGGATGCTAAAGCCTGTATTAATAATCAGTGGTCTACACCATCTGAACTAACAATAGAAGTTCCAAGTACTACTACTAAGAAAAACCCGTTTGCAGGTAGAAAATCTAGCGGAGGTAAGATTACCGTAGAGGTTGAATTAACTAGTTCAGAACAGACTACAAGCGGTTCTGATTCAATAACAATTAGTAGCATAAATACATCTGGTATTTTTGAGTTTCAAACATTAGACGGAAAACCTGAAAAACATCACAGATTTGATTCTCGCTACATACTAGATCCAGGTACTAAGCTATTTGAACCTTCAACAAAGTATGTGTTTGAAGTGGCTACATGGGAAGAGGTAATGAGCCTTAATCCTCTTATTGCCGAAAATCCAAACAAACTACCTTTAAAATCTTTACATAATCCTAAACGAAACTACGGTAAAGATGCGGACAAGACTGATGTTTTTGTGATTGTTAGTGATGAACAAGCGGATCAATTTGTACAAGAATACCGTGCTACTCTTGTACAAATGGAAAGCAATCCTAATTTTGAAATTGGTAGCTAATCTAACGGGAGTTATTAAGAACTCCCATCTTTTAATAAACATTTTTTAAATTGACTTTAAGTGAGATGAGAATAGATCAAATTTTAGGCAGTGATAAGCTAACACAATCAGAACGAGAATTTTTACACTCCATTTTATATAGGACTTGGAGTATGGCAGAATCTAATAGGGTACAACAAATTGGCAGACAAATATTAAGAAGAGAAAAGAAAAATGCAAACATTACAAGGTAATATTTTAGATATTCCAGAAGGCGTAATTTGCCATCAAGTGAACTGTAAAGGTGTCTTTAATGCTGGGTTAGCTAGACAGATTAGAGACAAATATCCTTTAGCTTACAGACATTATATTGAGGTGCATAACAAAACAGGTTTACATCTTGGTAAACCTTTTTATGGTTGGGTAAGTGATAAAATTATTATTTATCACTTACCAGTACAATACAGCTTTGGGAGAACAGGACTGCATACGGACTATAATGCTTTAAGAGAATGTTTAGAAACTATTGCCTTAAGAATAATTGATTTACCAGAAATACCTGTTTATATCCCCTATAATATGGGTTGTGGTTTAGGTGGTGGTGATTGGGAAATAGTATCTGGAATTATTGAAGAAACTTTGCCAGATGCAATAATTGTGAAACTTTAATAAGGACACTGATTAAAAATGAAACATTACGGAATACCCCAAACAAGAGATAAAAGTTATGGCGTTGCTGCCTGTTTAACTTATTGGGTTTTTAAGTGTAGAGATAGAAAGAAAAGCCCAGCAATGGGAACTAAAACCTGGACTTATTTAGAGTCTAGTATTAGAAATTCGGCTGAAATTTCTACTAATTTAGAGGACTATTTACAGCGACTTTGTGATAAATTATGTTCACAATTAAGACCTGTTGAATTAACAAAAATAATTCAACCTACACAGCGCATCCTAAGAGTAAATGAAGATGCTACTGAGATTAAAGAACTTCCTATGGATCAAAATTTGGTCTTTATGGGATGGTTGGATTTGCTTGCTGACATTGCACCTGAAGGATTCACAGAATGGGATATTTTGGAACTGCTTAGGACTAAAGCAGGAATTATTCAGGTTTTATGCAGACTAAGATTTGAGGAAGATCGCGCTTTAGGATTAGATGAACCGGAAGAATTTATAGAGGTTGAGGTAACAAATGTTTAATGATTACGATGTTTTTAACAGGGAAAAGCTGACATTACATTGTGTGATTACAACGCAAACCCCGCTAAGTCATATTGGTGAAGTGTCTGGTAATGTTAGCAACTTAAAAACGCTTAAATTATTAGACTTTGAAGGTAATCCTAGAAGTATTTTTACTTATTCTGGTAATGCCTTAAGAAACGGTATTTTAAGACGGGTCGGAGTAGCTGCGGCATTAACAGAGTTAGGATTACAGGTTAACCCTGATACTCACCATACTATGTTCGCTGGAGGTAGAATTGATGCGGGTACAGCTTCAGATATGGAGTTAGATAAGAAGATCCGGGTTTTGATGCCTTGGTTGTCTGTTTTGGGAACTGCTAAACCTGCTAAAGTTTTTGGATCTAAAGATGCCCAAATGGTGCAGGGTCGGATCAATGTTGGTTCTGCTTATCTGATGTGCTACGAGTCGGCAGAATATATTTACAATCAAATCCCGTCCGCTTTACCACCAAGGGTACAGCCAATCATTGAACAGTTGTTACAAGCTAAAAATAAGTTATCCTCTGATCCGTTTGTTCCTACAAAATTAGAGGATGCTGATTTTTGGGAAAGTTCTAAAGCTAAATATCTCCCACTACTTCAAAAACATTTGAAGACTTGGACGGAGTATCTTACTATTGATCAAACTACTCGCAGGGATAGCACTTTAGATCCAAACCTGTTAAAGTTTTTGCCCTCTGAAGCACAAGCGCAATTAAAAGGCGACGGTACTCCTAAAGAAAAAAAATCAGATCAAATGATTGCATCTGATAGGTTAATTATGCCTGGTGCTAAACTTTACTCACGCTGGGATCTAAATTGTACTCAAGTGGAGCAAGGTTGGGTTTTTGATACTTTATTAAAGTTTGCTGAATCCCCTTATATTGGTGGTAAAGGCAATCGGGGTAATGGTCGAATAAGTCTTAATTTCTGGTTTAGTTCTCCCACGGAGCGCGGTTTATTGTGGAGTTCTGAAAGTGGGATTGAGAGTAAGAAATTTGAACTTGCTCATGCTAAATATCGGGAATATATCAATCAGTATAAACGATTTTTAAGTGAAGCAAAAACATCTACAGAGTTAAGGAGTTTACTAGGTGGTTAGTGGTAATTGGTTCATTACACCTCACGCTGTTAAAAAGCTCATGCAAATCACTGGCTATGATTATGATGCGTGTTTAGCTAGACTATTAATTATGTCTAGTACAGCTAAATTTGTTAAAGTCTTACCTAGTGGTTGTAGTCTGTATCGTCAATATTTTAAGCGGTCAAATACAGTACGAGAAAAGCGTAAACAGGAAGGTAAAGTTAACAACAGTAAAACCCATATTGGTTTAGTTGTTTCCTCACCAACGGAAGAAGGACAGTTACCACAATTAGTAACTGTCCTTTACCGGAATCAATATAAGCCTAGCAATTTAGGGCGTTAGTCGAAATAAGGGGAATTTTCAATCAGCCAGTCAATATCCCCTCTATAGAGTTCTTTATCGTTAGAAAACTCTTGAACTAAATGGCAAGCTTTGACAGCTTCAGCCATAAGTTGTTTAGTTTGACTTTGATCGGACATCCAAGATGTCCAGTTTTTTTGATTACCTAATTTAACCATTTTTGCAAAGATTTCTTTTGCGTATCCACACACTTTAGATTCTGCAATGAAGGCTTCCATGTTATACTCCTTTACTATTTGTTTAATCAATCCTGAAATATTTGGCTCACCTTTTTTAGAGCCATTTGGAATAAATAGCTCCTTTTCAGTAGCCATTTTTCTTAGTGTTTGGTGATGTTTTATTTCTAAGGAAATGGAAATCACCAGTTTGGGGCTATCTCGTTTCTTAACCATTACGTTTTTTTCTGGTATGTACCAATGATATATCAGTTTTTCTTACTGGTCAATACCAATCAATACTTAATTTTTTGAAGTATCCTTTTTAACCTATGCAAAATCTCAAGATTACAGCACACCTATCAACAGCTATCGGCACTTATGATAATTGGAGTCCATCACTAGAGGGCATACTAGTTTATCAATTGCTTGAAAATAACAATTTGCTTAGTCCTAACCCTACACCGCAGCAAGTGGCAGATGTTCAAGAATTTTTACGGAATAATCTACCGTTAAAACAAGCTACTCTGAAAAATGAATCATACTGGTGCGTTAGTGCGCCTTGTTATGTAATCAAGGGTGAAACTACAGATAAATACCGTAAACGCTGGGATAACCATGAAAATAACTTAAATTGGGGTAAGAGGAAACCACAATTTAAGACTAGCGAGGGTGCAGAAAAATCTTATGACTTACCTTTATTTACTCGCTCTGTGACTAGTATTAGCTGGTTTGTAGTTGGTGATAAAACAGGAATTAAAGATTTATTATCCACTGTTACTCACATTCAGAAAAAACGCAGTTATGGTAATGGCGAAATTAGAGAATGGGAAATAGGTATAACGCAGGATGACTACCATCTATGGCGAGATGGTAAACTAATGAAGCCTATTCCTGTTAGACTAATTGATGAATTAGACAATCCTCAAATGGTGTGGGGATGGAGAAGCCCGGCTTGGTTAGCTGCTAATAAGGAACTTTGTTATATGCCCAAGGATAATATAATTTATGGAACTGGAAGAAAAGTTAATGTTTGAAGGCTGGGCAAATCTACCACAGTTTAAAAAGAAAGTAGATCAAGCTAAGTCAATTATCAAACAAGCGTTAGAAATTGCACCTGCTTATGTGGCTGTAAGTTGGGGTAAAGATAGTGTAGTTATGCTGCATTTATGTCAGCAAGTACAGCCGGATATTGTTGCTATATTTTTAACAGATCATGAACAAGAAAACTTTGGTAATTATTCTGATGTCATCAAACAATACTTAGACAAATATCAGACAAATTATCTAGAACTTGATATTATTGGCGATAGGATACCCCACAAGTTTGAAGCGGCTGAACTGTGGAAAACATACCCGGTAGCTTTTCAGGGATTACGTTTAGAAGAAGGCGGAAAAAGAAAATTTAGTTTGAATAAATATGGACATACCTATCAATTAGCTAATGGTAGTTACAGAGTATGTCCGTTGATTTATTGGGGATGGAAATATGTTTGGGCATACATTGTCACCAATAATTTACCCTATTTGGATGTTTATGATCATCCAATAAATAGTGATAGATCAAAGTCAAGATCCTGTAATCTACTAGCTAAGGAACAAGGCAATACAAAAGCTGTAGAAACAGGTAGAATAGCAAAATTAAGGCTATTAAATCCTGAATACTATAACTATCTTCAGGAAAATTATCCACACTTAGCATCGGCAACTTAATATGCTTCAGATGAAATATTACAAAGATGCAAACATTGATGAATGGTTAAGCATGGCAGGCTCTCAAGCCAAGGGGTTACCTTTAGTCAAATCTGGTAACTTTGCGGCTGATATGCTCAAGTTTGACCGATGGGAACAAACAACTTTACACACTCACCCCGGTGATCATATTTTATTTGTGGTTGAGGGTGATGGATGGTTAGATTATGGTGATAAAACCTATGATCTAGCTATAGGTAGTTGCTATTTTGTGGTAGGTCGTATACCTCACAGAGTACGGGCTTCCAGTGCAGGAATGTTTCTACTCGCTATTGCTAATAATCATTACTCCGTTGATAATCCTGACAGGTTAGAGGTGATCCGTGAGTAACTGTTATCTATGTGCTAAACCAGGTAATAATCCGTTAGAGTTGTCTAATACCTTTACTATGCACTCATCGGCTAAATGTCCAGATTCTAAGATGATGTGCGATCGCTGTTACTCCACTATTTCAGGTGATCAAAAACAGCTTTGGTACTGGAATGATGGCAAGGGCAAATGGTCTAAATTATGGGGACGGTCATTATCTAGAGTCTATCAAGGTGACAGGCTGATAGCTCCTATAATTGAAGGAACTTATACAGAAGGTAAGGATACTTTTCAGGTCGTTAAAAACCTGCTAACTAGGGTAGAGATTAGAGAGTTTTTGCTTAACCCACCTGAACCACCGTTTACTATTGCTATTGCTGAATCTGGACAAAAGCATATTATTCCTTGGGCATTGGAAGCTCAAGATAAATCATTTTTTCCCGTGTTGTTTGAACTGGATACAGTTTATATTGATCATCGGTTTAGGGCGTATTTGCAGGTTTATGAACAGTTGTTAAGCTTGGGTTTTAGTAAATCTGAGATTGATTCTGGTGATTATCGCAGTGATAGGTTAATGAAAGTTTTTGATCAATATTGGGAACTTGAGGAACAGATCGCAGCCATTAGAGGAACTAGGTTAATGGCTTTACTCAATTATGTTTCTATTGTTTCAAATTAAAATAAAAACCCTGATTACTTAATAGTTTTCAGGGTTTGTTTGTTATTTAATTTTTACATAAAATCTTATAATGCAACATTACTCAATCTAACAAATAATGATTAAAACCATGTTCTTTCACTCGCTGTACAAGCTTCAAAAGAGATTCTCTATGTTTACTACACATTGCATCAACTGATGCAGCCGTGCCGTACATCAAATAGGCATATTGCGCTTTTCTTTCTTCCAGGCTTGATGTTTCCCTATTAATACTGTTAAACCTTACTGCTAGGTATTCTTCTATGGTGTATTGAGAAAACATAGTACACGCTATCATCCCGTCCCGTCTTATTTGTCCTCTGCTTTTTCTAGTGTAAACTGCGTCGTCTTCTTCATTTTGAAAAAAGCGAGATAACAATGATTCGTACTGTATAAATTGTTCTTCTGTAGGGATAAACAGATCAACTTCTGCTTTACTAGGCAGACTGTTTAAAAGGATTGATGCTGTTATGGTTAAGGCAATAGTAGCAATATTTTTCATAATGTGTGTCCTTTGTCTTGTACTGTTTTATAATAACATAATGTTAGATGTAGTGACAATTACTAATTAAACTAGTTAATGACTAAAAATGATAAGTAGTTTTTATACGTATTTTATCAAGTTAATTAGTTGTTTTTTAGTCAGTATAAAAAATGTTTTATGGGATTGCGAAGAAGTAGATATTATTGTGTGTTATGTTAAATAAAATAATCAAAAAAAATTCTATATTAAAATGCTAGAAATTGCTCATTTAACTAGAGTGCATAGACAGGAAACTCCTACAGAAGCTTTAGACCGTTTAGGCTGGTTTGAGCTAGAGTATAACCATGATTTAAAAGGAAAACATTTTGCATATAGGACTAAAGAATCTGTAATACCTGAAGAGTTAATATTATTAAATCCTGAAAATATCTACACTTGGGATGATAATTACCCTAAATGGTTGCCTTTTTATATTCCTGTAGACTGCAAGGATTTAGAAAGTATAGAATTAGATTTCCCAGGTATTGTTATATATAAAAACCATGACTGTTCATTTAAGTATTCTATAGGAGTTACAACAGACTTCTATAGTTCTGATTTTATGATAATATGTATTGGAATTCTCCTCTATATATCAGCAATACCTAACATTATAATTCTTGCTTTAGCGAGTAGAATTATTAGGATTATCTGGCTATTAGCAAGGTGCCAAATATTACAGAAAAAACCGCTTTTATACTGGAACTCACTAGAGGATTGTACAATTAGTGATTTCTTATTTAGTATTTTTAGCTAATTATGGAAAGCTTAGATATTTACTAATGTTAAAAACACCGCAAAAACTATTTTTTTTAGAATCAATTTGTTGGCAGACAGAGAATGTCTATCGGTTCACTCCAGAAGAAATGTTAAGTCGCTATGAACGCGGTTGGAGATACCGCAATTTATTTAATAATCTTGATGGTGAAGAACTAGCTTTTTTAAAAACCCTTGCTATACAGTATAAATCTTGGTTATCCTGTGACCTTGTTTAAATGACAAGCTGACTGTTAATATTTAACCAAATAATTATGAAAACTCTAAAAGACAAGATTGCGGAGCTTCCCATAGAAGATCAAATTAAGATACACAACCGCGCTGCAAGATTGATTGAGATGGAATTACGACGTGCTTTAAAGTTTAGAAAATTATGACGTATTAACCAATAAGTTACTATTTTATCATCTGTAAAATGTATTATTGACTTGTGACAATAAACCGATTATACTATGCTATGCTAGTTAAAACAGTTTAATTAAGGATAGAACAAGGATACAAAGACATGAATATACCTTTGAAAGTAACAGACATTATTGGTACAAAAGATAGAGTAGTGAAAGCTAATGAAGACTTAGCAAAATTGACATGGAAACCTGAAATCATACAAACTAAAGACGGTCGTATTCTCAAATTTAGATATAAAAGTTTTTCAACATTTGTAGAAAATGGTGGTAAAACAACGACAGAAATTAGGTTAAGTGCAAAACAGCTACTTTGCCTTCTTGGAGGCACATCCGACTACCAGACCTGGAATTTACCGCTTGAGTCAAATGTAAGAAGGCCGTCAGAAAATAATGTAGTAAAAAGCATAATTAATAATCTGAAAAACACTAGCACAGAATATACGTTCCCAACACCTATCTATATGTCATGCACAAATGTATGGCAAGAAGGTACTTACTTATGTATTTTATTAACAGATAGAGAAGGAATTCCTGATGGAATATTAGATGGTGGTCATAGAATACTTGGTATAAAATTAGCTGATGAGAGAGACGTAGACTTATCTAATGTCTATATCTGTTTGCGTATTTTTACAGGATTTTCTAGTCAAGAAATAACGCAAACAGCAATAGCTTTAAATACTTCTAAGCACGTAAGACACACAAGTATAAATAATTATTTTAATCTTTACGAGCCTATAAAAATTCTACTGAAAGACCAAACCATTTCTTTTTTTGAGGGAGATCCATCAGCACCAAAAGATGTTTATTGTAGTGTATCAAGAATAATATCGTTACTTAAATGCTTGGACACTGATTACCATCCGAGGAATCAATCCCAAGGGAGAAATGAGAAAAGGCATCCAATCACATCTTTATCTATTGTTGGAAACTTTGATAGACTACCGCCTTTTCTTGAGAAATATAAGCACTTATTAAAACCTGCTGTTGATTTACAAAATGAGATAGCTTTGGAACTTGATAAGAGGTACGTTAAAGCGTGCCAATCAGGAGAAAATATACCTTATGTGACTAGCCCTAGAAACAAAAAATATACTCAGATACCTTCTGGAGCTACTTTAAGTTGTAAGCTACCTGCTGCAATTTATATATTTCCCATAGTATCCGCCTTTAAAGTTTTTCTGGATAAAGAAAACAAATGGACAATTAATTTTGAAAAATTACACAAGAGGATCGTACGTAAGTTAGTAACTAAGATGATTGAAATACTTAGACACAGTAAATATCAAGGGCTTGCAGAAAATACTAACGTAAGAAATCCTAAAATTTGGGACATGGTTTGGGATGAAGCTACTAAAATGTATAACCTAATGTAAGAAACCTTTAAAAGCATAATAATCAATGTAATCCCGCTTAAATACCTAAGCGGGTTTTTTGTCATCTTAAAAAAGTTTACTAAAAATTACAAAATTTTTTTATTCATACACAGTAAGGGTTTCGAGATTTACCCACATCATGCAAACCCGCATTACAGAGTTTTCCACAGGTTTTTCCACAGGCTTAAAATATTTGGCTGTGTTACTTTTGAAAAATCCCATTAAGGTGCAACAGCCATGAAACACTGGATATATCAGTATTTAATTATACTATTTTACAATCTGTCTTACGCTATTTTACAAAAATATAAAAAAAATATCACCCATTACTCGCTAACAGGTGATAAAATATGTTTAGAAAAAATTCTTGATTCATTGAAGGTATTATAACATGAATATTTTAAATAACACAATATCCAACACAGAATTTTCTGATTCCCAAGAAATATTCTTTTCTTACGTTTCCTGCCTACCGTTTGATTATCTACTAGAGAATCATAGCTTTATCCTCAGAAGAGGGGAACGTAAGCTTATAAGGGCAAAGAAACCAGGTGAAGTAGATAAATACCAGGATATTTATACAAACATTTACTACCACGCTCCGAACGGTAGACAAGATATTAAAGATGCTTATAAAGCCAAAGATTTGGCAGAACGCACAGAAATACATAATAAATTAGTAGAATACTCTAAAAAGAGTGGTAAACCTCAGTTTAGATTTCCTTTACAGGAAGATAATGGGGTATATGGTAAAGAACATCTACTTAGAGTTTTCCGTATAGAAGCGCATAAAGGCAATACATTGTATTTTGCCCCTAATAGTATTGACTCCAGCACAACTGCGGATGAGGTTGATAAGTGGGGGGATGGTACTACAAGAATCATCAGAATAGAAAATGATGATACAGAATCATTTACTGAAAAACTACAATATTTAGAAAGATTAGGATTACCTAAACCTAGCTTAGTACGTGATTCTGGCAACAAATCACCACACAATGATTACATATTACATGAACCTATTAGTTTTGAAGAAGCTGCGGAATTGGCAGCACAAATGCTCAGAAATTCCGGTTTTGATGGATATGAAAAGACTATTCAGCATATTATAAAAGATTTAAAAACGTTAATCTTGCGTATTCCTGGTTTTAAGCACCAAAAAACAGGTAGAGAGTGTTCTATTCTGGAAATCAATGATATCTATAACTATGAAGATTTAAAAGCACAAATTGGTAAATTCCCCAAGTTAGGAGAATATAAAGCACAGTCTGGTAAAGAGTTTGTATTTGATACATACCCTACTGGCGTTCAAGCTTTTGAAACTATCCTTTCCTCTGAGTGGAAACAACGCTTTCACCCATACGAATCCTATGCTGACTACAAAGCCAGACTAGCTGCTAAGGCAGAAGAGGATAAGGCCAGAATCGAAGCTAACAAGGCAGAACGTGAAAAGCAATTACAAGGCTTGTCACCCAAGGAAATCAAACGTCGTGCAGAATCAATCAAGGGTGAGATTGTTTCCTTACTACAGTTTGTAGATTACGCTGTTAAACAGCACGTTGAAAATGGCACTCCCGACGGTACAGGTCGCTCTCACAAAGTTGCCAAGTATGTAGCTAAGTCTTTATTGGAAGCGCAATACTTGGTTAGTGGTTCACCATTACGCGCTAAAGAATCGGCAGAAGAGTTATTTCGTCAGTGGGTAGATAAGACTTTTAACTCCAGTGAGAACGATTTAATTAAAAAAGTCTGGACTACCTTTACTAGTTTTGAGAAAGGTACAAATGTACCCCATGCCCGCCATGTTGATAAGTTTGAGTCCTATCTGACATCTAGACAAGAGACTAAAATTGGTGAGGACGCGATCGCTCATCTCAAGCACAATCGCACAATTACTAACTTGATTGAAGAGGCTGTACGAGGTCTAAAACAAAAACCACAACAGCTTACTTTTGCAGACTTGCCTCTGCTTTACAGTGCATCCGAAAACGGATGGAACAATGCTATTACTTTCTTAAATGAAAACAAATCTATATATATAACTACTTGTCCTACTCATGCACTAGCTATACTGAATACTGGTATACCTGGTGTGTGCTATGTGAATAAAGAAACATCCGCCGTAAATCTGCATTTATTGGCAGAATACGCTTGTGAAAATGGATTTACTTTTAACTTTACGCCTAACGCCCCCGGTACTGACCGGATGTTAGCGGAAAACTTACGCGCTGGGTATTATTCTCAAGTTGCACGTAATCTACTAAGAAAAAATAATAAAGATACCAAGATTAAAGACTACAAACCTACTGTAGTTGTGATTGATGAGAAAGGTATTGAATGGTCGGCTCATTATTACTGGGTGCGTGTTACACAAGTAATTACCCCTAAGATGCTGGGTAATCGTAAGAATAAAGAAGCTTTATTATATGGACACACAGCTAATCGTAAATGGTTTAGTGACGTTGTCAAAGAATGTGAGGCAACTGCTAAGAACCGCAAGCTAGTGGCGTTTGTGTCGGAAATGGGAACAGGTAAAACCGAGGTTCTGGCTAACCAGGTCAAGGCTTGGAGTGAGGGCAAATTATTAGCGATCGCGCACCGTGAGCAACTAACCAGACAAGCGGCTAAACGGTTAAATATTGTTGACTACAAAGCACCACATTACAGAAGTGCTTCTGAGAAATATGAAGCGGCTAAAAAACAGGGTTTAGCTATCACCATTAATACTCTGTGTCAAGGGACAAATGAACAGGGTTATTTGCCTGACTTTAAAATTGATGATTGGAAAGATGCAACGCTAGTCATTGATGAAACAGAGTCTTTTGTAAAATATTTAATTGAATCAGGCACTATTGCAGAAAATAGACAAAAAGCTATTACTGCTTTAAAAGCATTGGTAGTTGCTATCTATAAAGCAGGTGGCAGAATCATCTTGGCTGATGCCAATTTAAGAGTATCAACTATTAATTTATTTCAGCATTGGTGCGGGGGTGAAGAGTATGATGCCGAAGCAACCAAGGCTAAATACAACTGCTATGTGATCCTTAACTCTTATTGCAAGTTTAAGGAAGAAGGACGTAAAGCAATATTTACTGATGCCCGCGATGGATTGAACAGCGAAGTTAACCGTCGTTTAGCTGCTAAAGATAGCACACATAAGGCTTTGTTTTTCACAGATATTAAGCAATCATCTTCTAAATTTTACTGGGCTACTCAAGGCTTTGGTAATTACTTACGTGATCTAAAATTAGGACGGATTTTAGACGCAGATACCCGTCAATTTAGCGATGACCCAGATCATCATATTGTAGATAATCTTCATGCTGTCGTTAGTGCGTGCTGTAAGGGTGTTATCTTTATTTCTCCAGTAATTGATTCTGGTACTGACTGGAATAATTTAGGACTTGACTGTGTATACGGTGTGTACATGGGCATCATGGGGATGGATAACACACTACAACAGTTAGAACGGGTTCGGGATAATGTAGTTCGGTTTATTTGGGCTGCCCGTCGTTCTTCTATGGGCATGACTAAAGGTGATATTACCAACATTGAAAAAAACTTTGAGGAAGTAAGACGCAGTTATGATGGCTCTAAGGCGGCATTAATGCAGACTTGGGCTGATATGAAAGTATTACAGCATAGTGAAATTGAGGCTCGTATAGCTGCACAGTTCCCAGATTTAGATAAGAATATCCTAGCTTGGTGGCAAGATTCTTTAGAGGAAAGTTTCTATGCTGCTCAAGAGTTCCGTATTAATTTAAAAGCACGGATGCAAGAAAAAGGCTACACAATTGAGCATCAAGACTTTGAATCAGACGCAGAGTTTATTGCTACTTTGCAAGAATACGGCGAAGCGCAAAAAGAAAAGAAACTTGTAGAAATAGCTAATGCCGATCTAGCCTTATTGGATTCTATTGAAAAGAATCAAGATACCATGCCTAAAGATACCGCACGGGCTAAAGATTTGAAAGGTATTCTTTATTCCTTGGGTGTAAAAGTAGAAGGTGGGTACGGTTGGTGCAATGGGTACAATGAAGATGAAAAACTGGAGTTAGTTCGCCGGACATTGGGCAAACGGTCAAAAACACGCCGGAAATTAGTCTATGGCTTTAGCTTCCGATGTGCGATGACTAATGGACAGGAAGATATTGCTAAAATTATCTATATGGCTGAAGAGTTCCGCAATATGATCAACTCTTCTAGTAGGTCAATCAAGGATACTCCTATGAGTATGAAAGCTGGTATTGACTTTATGATCAATACTATGGATATCAAAGGGCTTGCAAATGTATTACTTCAGGAAGCTACTAAGCGGGGAAAATTGGATAACGGCAGACCTGTGATGTTTTTCCACAACCGTATGCCAATCATTATCAAAACTAATAAGGTATTAGTAGAAAACCGCGCCTATGTCAAAAAAACCTTTGGCTTTGATGTAGATATTCGTCCAGACATGGCAGCTACAAACATTTCTAAGTTCTTTACTTGCATTGGTTGGAACGTTGAGAAAGGCAGAAATCGTGAGGCTGGTGCAGGTAAAGCAGCCAATGGTAACGTGCCTCTCAACAATTACACGATCACTGAGGATCAATTAACGCTCAGAGTTTGGACTGGCTGGGTAGCACAATATGAAAATAGAGATGAGGGAATGTTTAGCTACTTCTATAATCCTAGCGGTGATGAAGGTGGCGATGCCCTATGGAAGGCTCATCTAGGAATTGCTACAGAAACCACAGATAAACAAGTGAGCAAACCAGTCTTTCAACAACTACAACAGCACAGGCAAATGCTACTTGTAACAGTCTAAAATCAATAAAACAATCTAGACTACCAGCCGGGCATCAAACCCCGGTTATAGCTGTTTGTGGGTAATTTGTAAATTTTGGGTAATTTGGGAACAATTTTGTCTATTTTGTGTAAATTTATTACTATCTTAATTAATATGCTTATACATCTTAATATATAAACTTGACATAATTAATAATGCTTATGTAGTTTAGTGGTTAGATCGTTGTTTTGGGTAGTTTGGGATGGTGAGCGATCGCTCCTAAGATGAAATCCTAGCTATTTACTAGAATCTCTTAAAACTTGAAAGCCTTATATAGCAATACTTTTAAAGGTGATCCAAAGTTCGTAAAATTCTATATCTATTACGAATCTTGGATCACCCTGAAATCTTTATATAGCAACGGGTCTGATTTTACGAACCCCGGCGGCAAAGCTGTAAATAGTCCTATGAATGTTTGTCTTTACGTACAAGTATAAAAAATATTTTTAAATTAAGTATTGACTTAATTCTCTATATACCCTAATATAGAAACATAGACAAGCAACACCAAACAAGGAATAAAACAAATGACTTCTCTTATACAATTTAATTCTTCTTGGGTAAACAACTACTCTGAGGAATTAAACACGGGTCAAAAGTTCATTTGTAGACTAGTTGTAAGTCAACTCAAAAAATACGGATACGAAATCAACGATGTAGAATCTAGTAAAGGAAGCCTATACATCACCATTAAACACTCTAAATACTGTCTTGATATGGATGGTGGTAGCGTAAGTGAAGTCTTAATAAAAAGAGGTAGAACTTACGAAACAATGGACAGAAACCCCATAGAAGGTACTGTACAGGAAGTAATTAAAGAGATTTGTAAACGTAGTTTTTGGAAAGAGGGTCTAGACTTTAAACCTTACATTGTAGGATTTACTGAGCAAGAAAGACAACAAATCATAGACTCTCAATACTTACGCCCTTGGTTAAGACAAATGAAAAAAGACGGCTTAGATATCACTCCAGAAAATTTACCTTTTTAAAAAACAAGCATCCAGATAACTGGATGTTTTTTTATGTTTGTTTTCTGCGTACAAGTATAAAAAATATTTTTAAATTAAGTATTGACTTAATTCTCTATATACCCTAATATAGAAATATAAACAAGCAACACCAAACAAGGAATAAAACAAATGGCTATCAAACAACGTAGATTATTAGGTAACAGCACAGGCGCAATTTTTACCCGTGTAGATTTCAAAAATCCTGAATCTCAAAAAGCAGTAAAGAAAGTAGTTGAGTTTCTAAAAAATAATGAGGAAGATTTTCAGTTAGAGCCTGGAGAAACTTATCAATCTGTCGCTGAAGAATATGTTTGCGACGTGATTAGAGAAGAAAGTTTTATAGTTTCTTCTGTCCCAATTCACGAAAGTATCTTTTTCTCAGTCTTGAAAAGTCTAGATTCATTAGAGGAAATTAGCTAGTTAAATATTTGCCAACTAATACTAACTAATGCTATACTTTCCTTATGGCATACATACCACTTAGAAAAGCGGTCGAATTTCTGGGATTGCATCCAAATACCTTGAGGAGATATGCAGATGAGGGGAAAATCAAAAGCATTAAAAACCCGGCAGGACAAAGATTGTACGATGTCGAATCATACATCAGGGGCGATTCAATTAGAACTCCCACTATTTGCTACTGTCGGGTTAGTTCCTCAAAACAGCGAGATGACCTTGATAGACAAATCGCCTATATGCAATCCCTCTACTCAGACGCAGAAATCATCAAAGATATTGGCTCAGGACTTAACTTCAAAAGAAAAGGTCTGCGCTCCCTACTGGACAGACTTTTGCAAGGAAATAAATTCATCCTTGTTGTTGCCTGTCGGGACAGACTCGCAAGATTTGGATTTGAACTTGTACAATATATGGTCGAACAAAACGGTGGACAAATCGTGGTTCTTGACAAAACAGTACACTGTCCACAATCAGAACTTACCCAGGATTTACTCTCAATCCTTCACGTCTTTTCCTGTAGAATGCACGGACTTAGGAAATACTCTAAAAAAATCAAAGAGGATTTATCTGAAATTGAGTCCTGCACAGAAAAGGAAAATTAAATATTGGTTTGGTGCTTCCAGGTTTGCTTATAACGAAACAATTCGATATTTACAAACTCCAGAAACAAAAGCCAATTGGAAAGGGATAAAAACCGGGATTATTCAAGGATTACCTGATTGGTGTAAAGATGCACCATATCAAATTAAATCTATTGCCATCAAAGATGCTTGTCAGGCTGTTAAGAATGCCAAGAAAAAGTATATTGATGGTGGTGGGATTAGTAGGTGTAGATTTAGAACCAAAAAAGATCCTGTACAGTCTTGTTATATTCCCAAATCTGCCGTAAAAGATGCAGGAATTTATCACACTGTTTTAGGAGAATTAGAATATAAAGAATCTCTACCTGATGGATTTGGAGATTGCAGATTAGTCTCATTTTATGGAGATTACTACATCTGCTTACCAACAGAAAGCCCACGACATAAGACCGAGAACCAAGGGCGTGTCGTGGCTTTAGATCCCGGAATTAGAAATTTTTTAACCTTCTTCTCTGATAAGAGCTTTGGATGGTTAGGCGAAAATGCTAATCTAAGAATCCAAAAACTTTGTTTTAAGCTAGATAAGTTAATCAGCAAAATATCTAAAGCTAAAAGCAGACAGAAGAAAAGATTAAAAAATGCGGCAACTCAGTTACGAGGAAAAATTAAATATCTAGTGGACGAGTTGCATAAAAAGACAGCTAGATTTCTGGTTGATAATTTTGATGTGATTTTACTTCCTACTTTTGAGACATCTATTATGTCTAGAAAAGCTAAGAGAAGAATCAGGTCTAAGTCAGTTCGACAAATGCTTACATTAAGTCATTACAAGTTTAAGAAATTTATCAAACACAAAGCGAGTGAATTTCATAAAATAGTAATTGATGTTAATGAAGCATATACTTCAAAAACAGTAAGTTGGACTGGTGAAATTATCAATAATCTAGGGGGATCTAAAATCATTAAATCTCGGATAGATGGTAGAATCATGAACCGAGATTTGAATGGTGCGCGAGGAATTTATCTTCGTGCATTGGTTGATACGCCTTGGTTGAGAGAAAATCTCGACTTATGTATTTGTTAGCATTAGTTAGCAAAAAAGTATCGGAAAATGAATCATATTCTTTTTTTGAAGATGCGGCAGAACCCGATATAGAAGATGCCTTACAAGATAGACTGGAAAGTTTGAAAGCCCCTGAGAAATAGGAACAAAGTTCCGTCTTTCGTGCTTTAGACAGGGGATGAAAAACGACACGGGCGATTTTAACCGCCTTCAATATTTTGTCATTAATCACCTTGACAGTTTTACGCCGACAGGAGTAGTATAACACTGGAGGTAAAGGCAATGCTAGTTTTCGAGTTCAAAACTTACGGAAAATCAGTTCAATTTAGCGCAATAGATGATGCAATTCGCACCGCTCAATTTGTTCGGAATAGCTGTATTCGGCTATGGATGGACGAAAAAGATATAGGTAAAAATGACTTGCAGAAATATTGCGCTGTTTTGGCAGCTAATTTTCCGTTTGCTAATGAACTTAATTCAATGGCACGGCAAGCCAGTGCCGAAAGAGCATGGTCTTCTATTTCTCGTTTTTATGATAACTGCAAAAAGAATATTCCTGGATTAAAAGGATATCCTCAATTCCAGAAAGATTGCCGCTCTGTTGAATACAAAACATCGGGATGGCGGCTTGCAGATGATCGTAAATCTATTACTTTTACCGATAAAAAAGGTATTGGTAGATTAAAACTCAAAGGAACTCGTGATTTGCATTTTTATCAAATAAATCAAATCAAGCGAGTTAGATTAGTTAAAAGGGCTGATGGTTATTATTGTCAGCTTTGTATTGACGTTAATCGTCAAGAAGATATAACTCCATCAGGAAATACGATTGGATTAGATGTAGGACTAAAAGAATACTACACCGATTCTAATGGCGTAATGATTGAGAACCCTAAATTTCTTCGTCAAGGAGAAAAGATTCTTAAACGTTCACAACGTCGTGTTTCCAGAAAAGTCAAAGGGTCAAAAAATAGAGGCAAAGCTAGACAGATTTTAGGTAAACGCCACCTCAAAATAAGTAGAAAACGTAAAGACCATGCTGTGAAATTAGCACGGTGCGTAGTTCAGTCAAACGACTTGATATCCTATGAAGATTTGAGAATTAAAAATCTGGTGAAAAATCACTGTTTAGCTAAGTCAATAAACGACGCATCTTGGTATCAGTTTCGTGTCTGGCTTGAATATTTTGGAAAAGTATTCAAGCGAGTCACGGTAGCGGTTAATCCGCAATATACAAGTCAAGAATGCTCTAGCTGTGGTGAAATTGTCAAAAAATCTCTATCCACCAGAACGCATATTTGTAAATGTGGTTGTGTGATGGATAGAGATGAGAATGCAGCTAGAAATATCCTGAGTCGAGGATTGAGTACGGTAGGGCATACCGGAACTTTTATGCTAGACATGAGCAACGCTTTGGGAGATAAGACCTCTACTCGTACTGGAGAAATCCTGGACGAGCAAGTCATGTCGTTGAACAAAGAATCCCCGTCTCTTTAGAGCGGGGAGTGTCAAGTAGAGTCTTTAGTTTTCCAAGGATCTGAAAAGCAAATAAAGTGGGCTAAAGATATCGCTCTAAAACATATTGATGCTGCTGCACAAGCACTGAGAGAAAATAGAACAATCCCTACATCTGCTAAATGGTGGATTGACAACAGAAATAGTATTAGCTTGTGACACAGCATAACTATGACCGTGACGGCTATCACAGATTAATTAGCCGTCTTTCTGGTCACAAAATAAAAACCACAGCAGACATCAGAAAACTTTCTTGCCTTCCTAATGAACTAAGAAAGTCTGATTTACGCAGACTTGACGATTTAAGCGAGATTGTAAAATATTTAGAGGAACACAATGGTTAGCTACAAAACCGAAGTATATAAAGCTACTAAAGCGTATACGTCACACTCTAATTTATCAGTAGCTGAATTTGAAAAAATTAATGCTACAAATTATGACAATATACCTACTGAAATAGAAGTGGGGACAGAACTTGTCATTCTCTACGATGCTTGGGGTGGCTTCATTCCCAGTTATTCAGCTTATGAGAACCCTGGCCAGTTATGGTCACACAGCAAAAAGACTGATTGGTATACCCATGTACCAACAGGCGTGAAAATCAAAAAAGAAGTAGTCAAGTCTCCAGACTACGATAAATCTACCGGAAATGGTAGTTGCACCACAACATTGACTGTTAAAATTCCTTTACCTGACGCGCGGGGGACGCATCCCAACAGTTACAACAACAGAGTTTATTTAGGTGTGTCAAAAGATATTAAACTCACTGAAGACCAGTGGGAAGTTGTAAAAAGATTAGGACACGGTAGAGGATACTCTGAGGGTATCCGTAACCTGTTGAAAAATGTATAACTATTAAAGGCTAGTAATTTAGTTTACTAGCTTATATCTCAGCAAACATACACAAAAAAAGAGGTAAACAAAATGACAGTTTTAACTTTTGGTAAACATAAAGGATCTGACCTATCTGAAGTTCCCAAGGATTATCTAGAATGGGGTGTTAACAAGTTAGATTCTCCCAAGTGGCGGAAAGAGTTTCAAAATGAGTTAGATCGTCGTAAAAATGAAACTCAACATTTGCTTAATACCGATCCTGATAAATTGTTTGGAAAATTAGAAAAAGAAGCTTTACGCAGCATCCATCAAGAAATGGAAGGTCATGAACATGAGTATGATAGAGTAGATATCTACACTGAAGCGGAAAACCGCGCTAATTCAAAATTAAAAGCTTTGCAAGCAGACAAGGCATTGACAGAGTTGAAAATTGAATATGCTGGGTTATTAGGGATTGATTTAAAGATGATGGATAAGATGGAGCAGACTTATCTTCGTGATCAACTAGGTCGCAGTAATTTTCAGACTGAAAGTAAGTATAAGCTGGCTATGGAGTATTTTAAAAAGAAAGACGCGCTGTTGGAGGTTGCCATTACCCTTTATTTTTAAAACGTGAGCTAGGTTTAGGCAGACAAGCCACTTAAACACACGGTATGAAACCGACGTTCGCCCACTTGTATAGTCTATTCTATTTTAGAGTCTTAATAGTATAATATTACTATTGAGACTTTTTTATGTTTAAATATAAAATATTGATAAGGATTAACATAAAATGAAATGGGATAGATTACCAAAGCCCTGGACTAAGGAGCAATGCCGTCGTCGGTACGTTGAAAGTGAAGAGCCTATAGGGATTAGAGACTTAGCTAATGAGTGTGGATATAATAAAGGCACTGTCGAACTTTGGGTACGCCAAGACCTTTGGGTTGAACAGCGAAAACGATATCAGGAGGATTTAAAAAAGGCTGTTCAGCAAAAGACCATAGAAAAAACATCTGACAAGATATCAGATGAGCTATCCCAGATCGTCACTGAGAATTATCAAGTTCAACGACTAGCTAGAAACTATGTTGCCAAACTGATTGAGGCACGGGCAAAACAACTAGAAGAGGATCTACAGTTACCTGTTGAGGAAAGGAAAAAAGCAGTTTCTAAACATAACGCATCTGAAATAAATCAATTGACACAAGCGTTAACAAAACTGACTAACGCCATTAATGAAGGTAGAGGGATTAGATACTTCATTGATATGAACGCTGCGGCTGATAAACTCACAAGAGAAGGTTATGAGATTATAGATCCCAAGTCTGTTAGCAACGATGAGTAAAATAATCTTTGTGTATCAACCATGTTAAAATAGAATAAGTATAAAAACATAAGTAAAATGCCTAAGCAACAACCAGGTTGGGTAAAGTCCACAACTACAAAGAATCAATTAACTGTTACATGGCGAGATCCTAAAGAACTTATCATGTATGCTAAGAACAGTAAACTACACCCGCCAGAACAAATACAACAAATTGCCAATTCTATTACTGAGTTTGGATTCTTAGATCCTATTGCCATAGATGAGAATGGTGAAATATTAGAAGGTCATGGCAGATACCTAGCGGCTGTTGATATCTTAAATCTCAAATCTGTTCCTACATTTCAGGTATTAGGACTAACTGAAGAACAAAAGATAGCTTATCGTGTAGCACATAATAAGCTAACAATGAATACAGACTTTGATCCTGATTTGTTAAAGATAGACATGGACTTTCTAAATGAAATGTCCTTTGATCTGACATTAACAGGGTTTGATAGTGGGGATTTGAGTAGCTATTTATCGTTAGAAAATACAGAATATGAAAAACCTGAAAAGCAAGAAAATACTATAATTGATGATGCTACAGATAAAGAGAATACAGAAGAATTATTAGAAGAAGTTGTAGAAAATAAGATTGTTTCGCGTGTAAAGTTGGGTGAGATTTGGCAACTGGGACGACATTTTATATGTTGTGGTGATTCTACTATTGAAAGTAATGTTAAGGCTTTATTGGGTGACAACTTAGCAGTTTTAGTTCATGCAGATCCGCCTTATGGCATGGGTAAAGAAAAAGATGGCGTAATGAATGACAACTTATACGGAGATAAGTTAGATAACTTTCAAATGCTATGGATTAAAGCTTGCCGGAAAAAAGTAGAAGATAACGGTAGCTTTTATATTTGGGGAAACGCTGAAGACCTGTGGCGTTTATGGTATTCAGGTGGGTTAAAAAATAGCGAACGGTTAACTTTTAGGAATCAGATTATATGGGATAAAAAACACGGACAAGGGATGCTTTCAGAAGATTTTAGGATGTATCCAACAGTAACAGAACATTGTTTGTTTTTTATGCTTGGTGAGCAGGGTTTTAGAAATAATGCTGATAATTATTGGGACGGGTGGGAGTCTATTAGAGTTTATTTATATTCTGAGTGTGAAAAAGCAAAAATCAAGTCAAAGCTATTTCATCAGATATTAGGAGTGGTATCTACTGGCGGCGGAATGTATTCGCATCATATATCTGCTACAGGCAGTCAGTGGATGTTTATAACAGAAGAAAATTATATAAAACTTCAATCCTACTGCCAACAAAATAAAATAAATGCCTTCAAGCGGGAATATGATGACCTAAAACGGGAATATGATGACCTAAAACGGGAATATGATGACCTAAAACGGGAATGGTACGCCACTCGCGCATACTTTAACAACACTCATGACAACATGACAGACGTATGGGAATATCCCAGGGTCAAAGGTGAAGAAAGATGGGGTCACGCTACACCTAAACCCGTAGATATGATTGAACGGATTTATAAAAGCAGTTCACCTGACAACGCGGTTATTTATTCTCCATTTCTTGGGTCTGGTACTGATGTTATAGCAGCGCAAAAGATGGAGGGCGATCGCACAGTATACGGATTTGAACTCAGTCCAGACTACTGTGAAGTAATCATACAACGGTTTGAAAAGTTAACAGGTATTGAAGCAAAGCTAGTAGGTAAACTTCCCACAGCACCAAAGGATGACACAAAATCAGATGATAGTTTAGGCTCACTAGGTTTCTAAAACAAAATAACCGCTTAAACATTTTTCTAAGCGGTTGTTATTATATTTATATACAGATTACTTGTTTATATTTTTTTATAATACAATTTTAGTTTATTAATTCATACTCACACTATTTTATGTTATAGTAATATATACCAGCAACAACCTAAAATGTTCTAACCATTTTAAGTTGTTTAATTATCGCTGGTTTCACCATTAATCAAAGGATAGTTTGATCATGGCTACAGTAATTAAAGCACAAAGATCGCCAGTTGACATCGCGGGAATAGAAGTTTTTGGCTACCTACTACCTAACAATACGTATAAACTAGCAGGACGTAATGTGACTGATGCTATTGAGGAAGAGCATAAAACCCTGCCCCGAAAATTAGGAGTAAAAAGTCTAAAAGACTTACCAAATAACGATTTGAGCCTGGGGCAAATTAAAGCTATTTCTGGTGAAACTTTTATACCTGTTTCCATAGAAGACGCTATTGAATATTGGTATATTATGTCATTGGCCGGGAATAAAAAAGCGGCTGCCCTTCTAAAAGCCTTGGCTATAGAGTCAATAGAAAGAAGATTTGATAGAGCGTTCAATAAAGAAGTAAGTGAGAAGGAACGCGATCTTAGACTTGCTGAAAGATTTAACTACTACGCCGTAAGTCCCCCACTGATTAGGAGTACCAAATTCAGTGGCGGGATATAAGGCGGGAAAAACCGAAATCGTTCTCAATCAATACGAGGCATAGCCAAGTAAGAGCAAAGAACATTTGAGGTTTTTCCAATATTATGTATTACGCCCTTTTCAAAAATAATATATCATGCTAAAATGAATTTATCAAGGAGGTGATTTGAGTGCTACACCAGGCTGTTCAAGTTCGTATATACCCATCTAAAGAACAAGAAACACAACTAGCGCAAGCTTTTGGATGTGCTAGATGGTGGTGGAATTATGCTCTAAATAAGTCAATTGAGACTTACAAAGAGACGGGTAAAGGACTTAGCCGTGCTGCACTCAACGCATTTCTTCCTCTTCTCAAAAAAGCAGAAGATACTATTTGGTTAGGTGATTGCTATAGCCAAGTTTTACAGGCTACAACACTAAATTTAACTACAGCGTATAAAAACTTTTTTGATAAACGTGGGGGGTTTCCTAAGTTCAAATCTAAACATGGAAAACAGTCTATTCAATATCCTCAAAACGTCAAGGTTGTAGATGGTAATGTTAAACTTCCTGGCAATATTGGGATAGTTAAAGCCAAAATACATAGACCAATTGCGGGGAAAATTAAGACTGTCACTATTAGTAAAACACCATCAGGTAAATATTTTGCATCTATCCTGACGGAAGTAGAAGGTGTTTCAACTCCGCTAAACACAAGGAAAAATCAAACTATTTCCCAAGGGAAGATTTATGGTGTTGACTTAGGATTAAAACATTTTGCTGTTGTTACTGATGGCGAAAAAGTTTCTAAATACGATAACCCTAAACACCTTGCCAAGCATGAGAAAAACCTTAAACGCAAGCAGAAAAAATTAGCACGTAAACAAAAGGGAAGTAAATCCAGAAATAGATATAGAAAAGTTGTTGCTAAAGTGTACGAACGAGTTAGTAATTCTCGGCAAGATTTTCTACATAAACTTAGTTATAAGTTGGTCAGCGATAGCCAAGCTGTCATAGTAGAGAATCTTCATGTCAAAGGCATGGTACGTAATCACAATTTGGCAAAGTCAATATCTGATGCAGGATGGGGAACATTCACCAATTTTTTAGCCTATAAGCTAGAACGCAAAGGTGGGAAGTTGGTAGAGATTGATAGATGGTTTCCCAGTTCTAAACTCTGTTCTAATTGTTTTTATCAAATTGGTGATATGCCATTGGATGTCCGTGAATGGACTTGTCCTCATTGTGGTACTCATCATGATAGAGATGGAAATGCAGCGATAAATATTAGGACAGAGGGTATCAGAATTATAAAGGCGGAAGGTGCAGCCGTCTCTGCTGTAGGAGGGGAGATAAGACCAAAACTTGGGCGAAAGTCTAAGTTGCGGCACTCCCCTGTGAGTACAGAAGCCAACACTGTACTTGGTACTCCAAGTCAGTGTGGGTAGTTCACGAGATTAGAAGCTAGGAAGGAATGGACAGACATCATTAAAGAAATTCAGGAATGTCGTGGGTACTATAACACTTCTATGGGAACTGAAGAATTTAAGGAATTGACTGTTTTAGTTAACCTAAAATTGTTTGGGACTCCACATTTTAAATGCAATAGAGATAACATGACACCATTACAACAAAAACGGATAACTCAGTTTGAAAGTGGACTAGCTATGTTTGCTGAAAATAGAAAGGCTAGTCATTCAGCAGAACAAATAGTCAAAAATTATCTAGTCTTAGTTGCATAACTAGGTTTCTAAAACAAAACAACCGCTTAAACATTACTCTAAGCGGTTGTCATTATATCTATATATTTTTTTACTCATCAACTACATCTGCATTTTCTTGGTAATACATCTCCAGTTCCAATTTATTGATCAATACTTTTATAGATTCAATATCAATACTAGCTATCCCGACATCATTCATAGATCCTATGGACTCCGTAAAGATAGATAACCCTGACATCAGTTCTGAGATATTCTTAGCATCCTTTGACCTTCCAGACTGCTTATAGATATCTTGGGCTTGACTGATAAACGCTACCTGTTGGACTAGGATAACTTGCATATAATCATCTAAAGTTTTAGTCATATATTTAGTCCCTATAGCATTTAACACCACTATAGCATATACTTATTTACGTATTTGTGATATGGATACAAAAAACCGCCTAAGCTTGAGCTTAAGCGGTTGTTTTTTTTATTAAGTTTTATTAGAAATGGCTTTTTAGATGTTCAGCGTAAGCTAATAGGTTATTTGCTTTTTGTTTTGTAGGCTGTCTTTTCTGTTTGGCTTTTTGTGGAAGTTCACCACCGTTTTTTATTATTTTACTAGCTATTAATTTTTGTTGATTTTCTAATTCTGCTATTTTAACTGTTAAGTCTATCTTTGCTTGTAACCATTGTTGTTGATCGCGTTGATCTTTTAATTCAGCAATTTTAACAGTTAGTGTGTTGTACTGGTTTTGTAGTGCTGTCATTTAGTTTGTCCCCTTTGTTTTTGTCTTTGTCTTACTTGTTTTTCCTTATGTTTTAAATATAGTCTATCCACAAATAAAAGTCAATACTTAATTTAAAATATTTTTAGTTTCTTTTTTATACAATATCTTACTGAGAATAAAACATAAAAAACCGCTTAAGTTTAAGCCTAAGCGGTTGTGTATCTTGTTGTTTACCAGGGAACGGGAATCACACCTTTTCTGGGTGGTCTTTTTAAAATGACCATTTCTGATCTGTACTCCTGGATTAGCGGTCGCCAGTCTATTGGTGTCACCGTGCCTTTCAATTTTTTTGATCTCCTAGAAAAATCTACATACTTTAGTCCTAGTTGCTCACAAGCAGTGTGAACTAAATCTTCTGTGTCCCAAGCCCTAACCCTTGTGATATCAATTGTGATTTTTTGGCCGTCAGATGTTTCAAAAGTAACGTACATTGTTTTTTGCTTCTTTGCTTATGTTTTAAATATAGTCTATCCACAAATAAAAGTCAATACTTAATTTAAAATATTTTTTAGTTTATTTTTTATACCCGTACGATTGACAGAGAAAATTGGATAGACTATACATATAGTGATAAACAAGATGACTAGGAGATTTTCACTATGGCTTATGATCCGGAAGCCCAAGCCAAATACAACGCCACTGAAAAGGGTAAAGCCCGTAAGCGTAAGTGGCAACAGAATATGAGTGAAGCGCAACGGGAGAAAAAACGACTTGCCAATAGGGAACACATGAGGCGTAAACGCGCTGAAGCTAAAGAACAAGAATAAAGCTAAAACCCTTGTAACTCAAGGGTTTTTCTATTTTAGAAAATATTTTAAATTATTTTGAAAAACCTATTGACAAATTAGTGGATAGACTATATAGTAAATACATAAGGTCAAAACAACAGAGCGACGGAGAATAAAACAGATGGATAACTATATAATTCATAAGACCTACATGGGATATGTAGCAGAGAGTAAAGATTTCAATAATTATCATCTTCTAATGGCAAAGACTCTAGAAGAACTAAAAGCGATTGTAAACAATCATATCAACCAAAAAAACTAAATAAGACTATTAAACCCTTGAGTTACAAGGGTTTTTCTATTTTAGAAAATATTTTAAATTATTTTGAAAAACCTATTGACTTTTATTTGTGGATAGACTATAGTAGTTACATAAGGTCAAAACAAAAAGAGACAAAATAAGATGACTACTTTAACTAAAACTCAAGAACGCGAATTAAATAAAAAAATTAATTTTTTGCTGTCTCATCCCATTCACACTAGTGATTTTTCAAATCCACTATACACAGTAACAGATTATCGTTATTACAACATGAATGAGTTTGAACAGGGTTTTAAAAACCATGAAGAGGCTCAAAAATACATGGAGGAAAACGTTGAACGCAACACGCCTACTGAAATGACCTATAAAGATGATTCTGGTTTTGGTAGAGGCAAATACAAATATATAATAAAAGAATGGCATCCAACTGTTTACACTTTCAAAACTAGAGGACAAGCTTATTGGTTTCTCAGAAATAATCCTGAAATAATTGATTCTGACCTAATTGAATTTTAAGCCTAAACCCTGGTTAACTCAGGGTTTTTTATTGCAAAAAAATATTTTAAATTATTTTAAAAAACCTATTGACAAAAAATAGTCTATCCACTATTATAGTTACATAAGGTTAAAACACAGGAAACAAACAAGATGACTACTACAATTTTCTACCAAATCCGTACACTCAAACACCAAATCGAAGCTACTTTAAAACTTATCAGTGACGGAATTAGATTTTACATTGATCAATTAATTATTTTGGAAGGTAAGCTAGAAAAATTAGAGGCAGAAGCCAAGGGGCTAGATCAGCCTAAAGTCGTACGATTACTAAATATTTTGACAGGTAAAAAAACATGGGCGATCACTGCTTTTGGTGGCGTGTATGCTACATATAAAAGTCAAAAAAGTGCAGATAAAGCACTTAAAAATACTCCTCCCTGGTTTATGGAGTTTTGGGGCGGTAGTGTATCTGGTAGCGTTGAAAAATGCTGGTTAACTGGTGACATAGTAATTATTGAAGCATACTAAATTTTCTAAGGAAACAAAGCAAATGTTAGATACAAAAGATATGAGTTTATATTCTGTTCTCAGTTGCTTAAATATGACTACTAGAGAACATGAAAATTTAATCAGTCGCAGCTTGCAACGACGCTACATTTTGAAAGATGGTGAAGTAGTGTTTTGTGGTTTAGCTGGCGATGTTTGGCAATGGCTAAGAGATTCCAAACAGATAAAGTAATAGGATTTTTAAAATATTTTTTAAAATCCTATTGACAAAATATAGTCTATCCACTATATTAGTCATACAGGATAAAACAAAAAAAACAACAAAGAATAAAGGGTAAAACAATGTTTAACTTTTCAGGAATGACCGTAGAACAAATCAAAATTAACTATAAAAAATTAGCTGTGAAACATCATCCAGACTTAGGCGGGGATCTGGAGACAATGAAAGCGTTAAACAATGCTTATGAAGCTGCATTAAAAAACTGCAATGGTCAAACTAGTAAGGATGATCAAGGTGAAACTCACACCTATAAATACAACCAAGAAATTGAACAGGCGTTAATGAATAAAATCATTGAACTATTATCTCTCAATATGGAAAATGTAGAGATAGATTTAATAGGAACTTGGATCTGGATAACTGGTGACACAAAATCGGTTAAGGACAAAATTAAACAAGCTGGCTGTACATGGCACTCTAAGCGCGGCTGCTGGTATTTTAAGATTGGCAAGTATTACGGCAAGTCATCACCGGACAGCCTGGAAGAACTAGCCAAAAAGTACGGATGCACCAACGCCAACAAGTTTAATAAGAATATTAAAGTAGGGTAAAATTATGGGGTGAACTATCACCCCATTTTTTATGCTTTATCTTAATGAAGACGCTGTAGACTCTCAAATTAAAACCTGTACAGAACAGGCAGAAGATCCTAAAGGCGTAAGATGCCCAGCTTGCTGCAAGGTTAAGTTAAAAGACAAAATATGCCCTTTAGGTCAGGCAAGAATGTCACCATTGCAAAAATGATTTAGAAAATATTTTATATACTAAGATAAACCAGTATTTTAATCCTTAAAATGACTTTATCCTTTGGCAGACTTAACCCTAAGAATATAAAAAAAATTAAAAAAGCCACTATAGATAATCAGATGGTAGACACATCTGATTTTGAGGTCAATCTTCCTGCACCTTCACCAGGCGCGCAAGAAATGTTCTATAACACACCCGCTGATGTGTGCATATATGGAGGCGCGGCAGGCAGTGGTAAAGCGGAAAGTTGCTATGGTTTAGGTTGGGCATTTCAACATATTTTAGGATTTACGGCGGACTACTATCATGATATAATTCACTTAATACCCAAAGAAATTAGAGACATGGATAGTAAGGTATTAATGTGGAATGGCGAATGGAAAGGATTTTCTGAAGTTGCGGTAGGTGATAGGATCATGAATCCTGACGGACACGCTCAAGAAATTATTCAAGTCCATGAGCGTGGACTGTTAGACGTTTATAAAGTAACTTTTGAAGATAAGACTAGTGTTGAGTGTTCTGGTGATCATTTGTGGGGTTTTTGGGAAGCAAGGCAAGATAGTAGAAGGAAAACTAGAGAAGGCAAAAAGCTAATACTTGATAACAATGATGCGACTAATTGGAATATTAACTACATTTCAAGGGCTAGAGTTAGAGATACTGAATGGTTATTTCAAGAAATTCAAAAAGACAGACGGTTTATAATTCCTATTACCGCACCGCTTAACTACACACACATAACAAGAGGGCGTGAAGATAGGGCTTATTTATACGGTGTTTTGCTTGGTGACGGGATGATCCAGGGAAGAAAGACTAATGGAATTGGTTTTTGTACTGCGGATATTTGGATACAAGAAAGATGTTTATCGCTATTAGAGAAGTACAGTATTAGAGATAAGTCAGAACAAAGTCAGCAACCTTACTTTGCGTATATAACTATTAAGGATGACTGGGTAAGGAATTGGGCTGTTAATACTGGACTAATGGGCAAATATTCTCATGAGAAATTTATTCCTAAAGGTTATTTGAAGGAATCATTAGGGTTTAGATGGAATTTAGCTCAAGGTTTGTTTGACACTGATGGCTATGCCGCAACTGCAACTGTGGAAAAAAATGAGGTTTCTTATTGCACAGTATCACCAGAATTAGCGGAAGACGTAGCTAATTTAGTGAGGTCATTAGGTTTTATTGCTAAGATTCGCCAAAAGCAAGGTGTTTGCTATACCAAAGGTTATGAAGGTGAAAAACGGATGGCTTATATAGTATCAGTTGAGGGTAACAATCGCCACCGTTTATTTAGCTTGCCTCGCAAAATAGAAGCGGCAATGAGTCATGAGCCTAATATTTGGGTTGGGAAGGCTATTACAAATATTGAAAAGTTAGGTAAAAAAGTTTACTGTCGCTGTATTACTGTCTCTAATCCTAATCATCTTTACATTACTGACGGATATAACGTCACCCATAATAGCTTTTCAATGCTCTTAAAAGCGTCTAAATTCTTAAAAGTGCCTGGTTACGGTTCTGTTATATTAAGAAGGACTCGACCTGAGATAACTAACGAAGGCGGGTTATGGGATGAATCAAGAAATTTATATAAACTAATACCAAAAGCACAAGCTAGAGAATATCAACTTGATTGGACTTTTCCGCCTGGTAGTGCTATCAGTTTTGGTCATGCTCAATATGAAAAAGATGTTGAGGATAAATATCCAGGTTCACAGATATGTCATCTTGGCTTTGACGAGTTAACAAAATTTACAGAGCGTCAATTCTGGTTTTTGTTCTCACGGAATAGATCAACCTGTGGCGTTAGACCTCGTATTGATGCAACTTGTAACCCTGATGCAGATTCATGGGTAGCTAAGTTAGTAGCATGGTACATTGATCAAGATACTGGCTACCCTATTGAAGAAAGATCGGGAGTCTTGAGGTATTTTTACCGGATCAATGGTGAGATTCATTGGGGTGATACAGAACAGGAATTAATGGATCAATTTCCAGACTTGGCAGCGATCGCACCACCAAAAAGTTTTACTTTTATCAAGGGGACTGTATATGATAATCCGCATCTATTAGAATCTAATCCTCAATATCTGCAAAACCTTTTATCATTGCATCCTGTGGAGATGGAGCGACTATTAAAAGGTAACTGGAAAATTAAATATGAAGCGGGTACTATATTTAATCGCCATTGGTTTGAAGTGGTTAACTCTGTTCCGGCTGGTGGTCAAACTGTGTCTTTTTGGGACTTTGCCGCTACGTCTTCAGCTACCGCGTCAAAAAGTAGTTTCTACAGTGTACGGACTAAAATCAAGCTGCATCAAGGTATCTATTATGTACTTGATTGTTTTTGGGAACAGGTATCGGCGGATGACGGAGATAATTCAGTTTTGAAAATTGCCCAGCAAGATGGAACTGCTTGTAAGGTGCGCTGGGAATTAGAAGGCGGTAGTGCTGGCAAACGTTACGAGTCATCGCTTAAACGGCAGTTAGTAGGATTTGATGCTAGAGGTGTTAAGCCGTTAGGTGATAAAGTAACACGCGCTATGCCTTTAGCTGTAGCTGCTAAGGATGGAAAGGTGAAACTATTTAGGGGTGCGTGGAATGATCAATTTTTAGCGGCGTTACATGAATTTGATGGTAGTAAGAAACCACTGACTAACGATATTGTGGATAGTGCTGATGGTGCTTTTGGTGAGTTACAAGAATCTACTCCGCGTAGTAGCTTTGTTGGTGGTAAGATCCACAATCCTTTTAGTTAGATGTGTTAAAGTTTATTATCAAATGCAGAATGTGTCCTTCCCATTGGCAAATTTGGTGATAGAGCAGATCCATAGATCCTTGCAGTAGTCGAATTGTGCGGAACACAAAACACTCTACCGTCAGCCAATAACACACCACCTGCAAAAGCACCACTACCTGCATAAACACCACTAGGTACAATTGCAGTATCACTCACAGAGTTATATATTCTTGCACTAGTAGCATTATGTGGGATACAAAATACTCTACTATCAGGCAACAATACGCCACCAAGAAAAGAACTGTTACCAGTAAAGTCATTATTAGACGTGATTAGTGTGTTAGTAGTTGGATCATAGATTCTTGCAGTGGGTGAATTAAATGATGCACAGAATACTCGTCCGTCTGGTAATAGTACACCACCGATAAAAGCACCTCCACCTGGGTAAGTACCATTAGGTGTAGTTACTGTATCTGTTGATGGATCGTATATTCTAGCTGTTGTGGAATTAAATGGTATACAAAACACTCTACCATCTAGCATCAGTACGCCACCTGCAAAAGCGGCGTTTCCTGGATAAGTTCCTCTTGGTGTAATTAATGTGTTAGTGGTTGGATCGTATATTCTTGCTGTTGTGGATCTAAACGGTACACAAAATACTCTTCCGTTTGGTAATAGTACGCCACCATAGAAGGATTGTCCTCCTGGGTAAGTGCCATTAGGTGTGGTTAAGCTGTCAGTAGTAGAGTTGTATATTCTAGCTGTTGTGGCATTGTAAGGTATACAATATACCCGTCCATCAGGTAGTAAAACACCTCCTGCAAAAGCATCATTGCCTGGATAAGTGCCGCTAGGAGTAGTTAATGTGTCTGTAGATGTATTATATATTCTCGCCGTTGTTGACTTAAACGGTATACAAAATACTCTATTGTTTGATAGCAATACACCACCATAGAAAGCGTTGTTACCTGGATAAGTACCGTTAGGAGTTGTTTGTGTATTAGCTAAAGCACCATAATTAAATTGACGCGTCTTTATAAAATCCTCAATTGGTGTTAAGGGGAAATATTTAAAGTCTAGTACATCGTTTTCTGTAAAATTAGGACGGAAAACCTGAACTAAACTTAGTTCTAATGTGAATACGTCCATATTTTGACAAGTCCATTTAAACGATTCACAGCAATATAACGTGCTATTAAAAATTATGGGATTGCCTAGATTAGTCGTAAGGAAATCATCTATTTCTAAATATTCATCAAACCTGGGAACTACTAAAGATAACGTTTGTGTTTTAGCAACTTGGTTGATTAAGTTCCTGTTACCTTTCTCATCTACACCACCATAATAATTCTGAGTAAGATATGAAGATTCAAAGCTAAGGGCGTTTTCCCAGCTTAGTTTTAAAGAATTAGGAGCAGTGGCAAACATATTATTTAGGGAGAATTTGATTTATAGGTACATCTAATGCGCGTGCTATAGCTTCAATTTCGCTATAGGCAATTGATTGTCTTCTAGATTCGCGATGCTGAAACAAGTTTTCAATTGCAGATATGACTTCTACAGTTTTTCCTACTTTAGAGGCCAACTGTTTCCTAGACATATTTTTCTGTTCTCTACAGATAAAAATGTGTATCCCTATTTTTTCTTCTGCTGTGAGGTTATCATAAACATTGGCATCCGTGATAATAGTCATATTTTAAATTGTAACTTCATTGATTATTATACATGAATATTGGTGAAAATCGCGGTTATTGGTGGTTTTCACTAATACTAATATGAAAATATATATTATTGTTGCTAGTATGGTTGTAGTTATAAAAATTTTCACTTTATGGCTACAAAAAATAAATCGTTATTAACTAAATTTTTATCTACAGATTTACAATTGAACCGTGAAGAAAGAACTGTCGGTTTTTCCTTTACTTCTAAAAGTAATATCTGTGAAAGATATAGTTACTCAGAACTTCCAGATGGCGCAAGCGTTATCTTTGATGAGTACCTATCCCATGATCCTGAAGCTTGGGATCTGACTAGAGTTACTAGCAATGCTTGTCCTTTCCTTAAAAACCATGCTCGTGGTCAGAAGATCGGCATTATTAGAAGTGTATCTTTAGATGGTGAGAAAGGTACTTGCATAACAAAGTTATCTAAAAATGCTTTAGCCGATCAATTTATATCCGATATTGAAGATGGAACTTGCGGCGGAATTAGCTTTGGCTACATGGTAGAAGAATACAAGGTTATTACGCCTGCTGAATATTCTATTGATGAAGATGGCTATAGAAAGATAACTAAAAAAGCACTTTTAGAAGCCACAAAAATAGTTTTATTTGAAATTTCATCAGAAGATATACCCGCAGATCCTACAGTGGGTTATGGTAAATCTTTTGTGGAACTAGACAATGTAACTATTGATGGAAACCCCAATTTTTATCCACAATTACAAGAAAAAACCATGAATCAACCTGATACTAAATCCTTAGAATTAGAGTTAGCATCTACTAAGTCTGCATTATCAGAGGCTAACAATATTAATGCTTCCCTAAAATCTAAACAGGAAGTTTTAATTAGTGAAAATAGCAACCTGCAAGCTAAACAACAAATCCTAGTTAGTGAAAATGATAAGTTAGCCGGACATATTAAACAGTTAGAAGTTGCTTTAGACGAAAAATCAGCAATTATTACTAATTTTGAGAAAAAAGAATTAGTAGCTAGTCGTTACTATGATTTACGTCAAAAAGCAGAAGATTTAGTTTCTCAAGCTAAATTGTCCGGTAGTGAGTTCAATGAATTATTTTCTACTGTTCCCAGTGAGGATATTGAGATTCATACTAAGTCCCAAACCGACAAACTTGGCTATATTGATTTTCACTTAAGTTTGATTGAAAAACGAGCTAAACCGCTAATCAATCTTGAACAATCTGTGAAAGAACCAGTTTCTAATCCTGGACAAATTGATTCTAAACAGATTGAATCCCATGCGGCGGAATTGCTTAAAACTGTAAATCAATCACCTATCTTTATGTAAGGTTATAAAAAATGAGACACGAAACTTACGTTTACGATGACGAGTTATCAGGGTTTTTACCTGTACTAGCTAGATCCGAGGCTATTGCTACTCGCTATCAATCTTTAGATCCTGACTATGTCACTGGTAAAGAAGGTGCTATTAGAAAACTGGTCAAGATTTTCGCCCCTGGTTTTTTTGCTGGTAGTATTCCTGGTTCTGCAAAAGCTCGGATTTTACCACGCATGACAACCATTGCTGCCACTGCTGCCAGTGGTACAAGCGTTACCTTTAAATCTGGTACTGCGGGTATTTTTATACCTGGCGATGTCCTCTCTATTATTCCCCCATCTGCACGGATTAACGTTGCTTCTGCTAGTGGTGGTTGGGCTGCTGGTGATACTGTCACATTAACCATCAACGGACAAGCTTTAGTTTATACCGTTGTTAGTGGTGATAGTGGCGGATCTTTGACTGCAACTAACACCAATGTAGCTAATAAGCTAATCGTAGCCATCAATGCTAATCCTTATCTATCTAGTTTAGTTAGTGGTTTAGCTATAGCTGGTTCTGGCACTAGCACAGATATTGTTTTGTGGGCTAAAGATTTTACCAGTGTATATAGTTTAGCTGCGGCTGATACTGCTACTAATGGTACTGTTACTGCTTCGGCTGCTAATCTTGCACCAAATACTACGGTAGGGACTATCTCTGCTGTTAATACTGCTACTGATGTAGTTACTATTAGCGCGGCTGCTGTATCTGTTCCTTCTGGTATGCCTTTAGGTGTATCCACAAGTTTACCTGATAATTTAGGTATGCTTTCCCCATCTATTCCCATTGACTTGTTATACAGAGAAAGTCAAAATTTCGGTTTATACATAGATACCGACGTTTATCTAAACCGACTTCCCTACATAGATGGCCAATTGACTGCGTTGTATTCTCAAATCAATTTAGTTTAGGTGGTGCTAGAAGATGCCTTCAATTATTGAATTAGTAAACAATCAACCTGGTGTAGTTCAGCGTGCTATTGACTTGCAGCTATCTACAGTCTCCAGTACAGGCGAGGTCTACCGCGACGGTTATCCTGACCCTGCATTAAATCGCTTCTTTCCTTTTGTCCAATACTCAGATCCTATCCTGGCATTATTAAAGTTGCGTTCCTATACCCCAACTGTGGGTTATGTTGTGGCAACTGATGGCGATATCCCTAAAGATAGCGAGCGCATCACTGTTACTCAAGAAACTTTTGGTAACTTTAAACTTGCTAAATCTCGCTTAATCACTGAAGAGGATTTTATTGTTGCCCGTCAGGCTGAACAATTAGCTTTAACTGGTAATGGTCAAGCTGCCGAAGCTATTCGCAATATGTTCTTAGCTGTTCCGGCAATGCTTACCCAATCTCTGATTAACTTGCATACTGTAATGTCTTTACAGGTTGCTTGTACAGGTGCTTGTAATTACGCTGATCCTGTATCAGGCATTACTGCTAACCTTAGTTACATTGGTCAAATCCCTAACGGTAATCTAGCTTCTGCTTTGACAGGTTCGGCAGTATGGAGTAATTGGGTAACAGCTAACGGTATCAACGATATTGTTAACCACATGAACGAATACTACAACAACCTGAAGAAGTTCCCTCCGTTTATTGTCATGTCTCGTAAAACAGCTAATGATTTACGGAATCAGAACAGCACTAAGGCAATTGTAGCTCGTAATACTGGCGTGTTAATGGAAGTTGGCGCACCAGACGCTACTGCTATTGGTCAATTACCTCCTCCATCTCTAGAGGCTGTAAGTGACGCAATTAACAAGCGTTTAATTGCTGGTGGTGGTCAGTATGGAACTACTCAGATCATCGTATCTGATGCTTTCTACTACCAACGTGGTGCAACTGTGTCCGGCACTCAAACACTTCCTTACATCCCAGCTAACCACTATTTCTTTGCAACCGATAACTATATTGAACGGGCAATTGTACCCACTGCATCTAATAACTTTGCAGGTGGTTTAGTTACAACTACTGAAATAGTTAGTAAAGAACCACCCCAAGAAAAAATTACTGTAGCTGGTCGCGGTTTCCCCTTAGTACCCGATCCTCGGTTTATCGGTGCAAGAAAAGTGGAAGTAGCTTAGTACTGTGACCATCGGATCTTGTTAGTACCTGTTGTTCCAGTGATGGAAGTTCCTTTTGTAAAAGATGCCCTTTCATCACTGGAATAGGTAACTATTTTTAAGAGTCGTTGGTATTCCAATCCATATTTACTCAAAGCATAACTGTTGTTGGCTAACTGTTGTAATTCCACTCGGTAAGAATCATCTTCTACTTCTAAAATTCTTAATGTTCCTGCCGTGTAGTCGCTGTTCTCACTAGGTTTAGTAATGGAGATTTTATGAGCTATTAGCAATTCTGTTGCTGTGTTTCTTAAAGTTCCCCAATTATAAATATTTATTTCTGACAAAACATCAGTCATAAATAAATCAAACTTAGTTTCCTCGCCTGCAAATTCTGGATATTTAACAATAAAATCAGCAAAGTAAATCATGATAGAGTCCTATGTTTCCCAAACTATTGGTTATGTAAATCAGCCGCATTTTGCGACTAATTTAATCTTAACTTTTAAAGTGGGTGGCGGACAATTTATTGAGGATGCTGTGGGGAATTTAGTTGAAAGTTCTACTAATGTTGTGGTGACAGCAACGGTAAGCAATGACTCTCAACCTAGCGTTATTCCTGAAGTGGCAGAAATAGGACAACAAGTGATGCGACTTAAAGGCAGATTAACTTCAGAGTTACCTCCAGAAATCAGTTATGAATCTATAGCAACGGGAGATTTAACTGATGCCCAAGGAATGGAAACCGTCGGTATCTGGAGATTCAAACCAGTTGTTCAAAATCGGATTACTAATTATTTAATATCTAGAAATAAGTATATAAAAGGTACTTTAACTGTAGCTAGTAAGGTGTAAAGAAATGGTAGAAGTTAACTGGAATCAAATTAATATTCCTAAAAAACTTAAGGCAATTCATTCTTGGAATACACCTTATGCTGCTATGGTTCATGAGGGTACAACTTCTGTTAATGGTAATGTAAAACCTGCCCGACCTTGGGTAGATGTAGCTATCAAAGAATATGATTTTTTAGAAAATTATGCTGATGGTTTTTCCCAATCCGAAAGCTTCAAAGAGGCATTTTTAAAAATGTCCGAAGGATTTGGTGAAAACTGTCAATTAAATATTAGCGATACTAGGTGGCAATGGCCGCGCACTACAGTTAGAAAAAGTGGTGCTGTTGTTGATTCTCCTAGAGATATCGTTGATACAGGTGCGTTAAAAAATTCTTATCAGGTGCAATATGAAAGTAGCTGATTTAAGAAGGATTTTAACCACTTTGTTAGCTACGGAGCTAGGTGTTTACTCAAATGGAACTCCCTCCGTTTGGGTTTATGGGAGTTCTTCTCAACCTCCTTCTTCTAGTAACGGGCTTGAATGTTTGATTAAAGAAACTCCCGATACTGTAGCTATGGCTACTAGTGCCGGGTATAAGTACAAACCACAATTATGGGAAGTGACTTTGAGGAATTGGGCTAAAAACTCTAATCTACCTCTAGCAGTTTCCAAGATTGAAAAACGTTTTAATGTGACTCGCTATACCCATCTTCCGGCAGCGTCAGACACTTTAGAACAAAGCAGAATCCTCATTTTTGACCCTATTGTAATTTAATGTTATGCCCATCACTTTAGATTTTAGTCGTCCAAAATCTGTTACTACAAACTCAACTAACGCGGTTATCAATGCGGGTACTGCGGTAGAAGTTGATACAGGTTCAGAAGAGTCTTACTTTCTTCCTTTCAACCATGCGTCTATTACTCCCAGCGCGTTTAATGTAGCTGGCTGTAACTTAGTAGCGAGTAACACCACTATTACCACTACTACTGCCAATGGTTTTGCATCCGTGCAAGTGGGTGATGTTGTCACTGTTAATGCTGGTGGCGGTACTATTTCTGCTAACACTGTAACTGCTGTTAATAGCACAACTTCTATTACTTTAAGCGTTGCGCCTTCTGCTAGTAGTTCATCTGCTAACAGCACAACTTTGACAATTACACCTCCTGCCATTACTCCAACTACTTGGGGTATTCGCTTAACCTACGTTAAGTCGGGATCTGTGGTTAGTATCCGTCCTACTTTGTTTTTGTATGACGGTAGTTTGAATGGTGCGGCAGGTACGGCGGCTAATGCTACCGCTGTTATTAACTTGGTTGATGCTCAGGGTAACTCGCCTAGCGTTGATCTGGATGCTTTTTATAGCAATATTCGCGTAGCTAGAACTGCTTAATCTCTTTAATTTTGTTTAATCTCAAATAGGATTTTTAAATTATGGCTATTGCTAATCGTCCCGTACAAACTGTCATTCTTCAAAACTATACTTTAGATTTGAAGTTGCTACCAGAGAATACTCGTAGTGTTACTACAGCAACTATTACCGCCCCATCTGGTGCTGCTGAAAGTGCTACTACTCTTAATGTAGTCACTACCGCAGGTGTTAACTACACAATTGCGGCTGGTACATCTTTAAATTTTGCTGCTCCTTCTAACCCTCTTAGCAGACAACAGGTATTAGTGTTAGCTAACGCGACTTTGAACGGTACAAGTACCGTAACTCTTAGCATTGCTCCTTTATTAGACCCCATTGTTGCTAACTCTACATCTCGCTTAGTGCAAGATATGTTCCCACTATTGGGAATTACTAGCTTTGGGTTACAGCCTTCTCCTACTGTTGTTGATACCACCCATTCTCAATCCGGTGCAGGTACTAGCTCTGCTATTATCCGTTCTAAACGGGAAATATCTGTAGAAGGTATTGAGTATGTAGGTGATATTGCCTTAGAACAATTTATTAAACGTACACACTTTGATCCTGTGTACATGAACCGTGAATTGTATGCTATCGCTACCTATCCTAACGGATCTAGATTTGAAGGTGCTGCTAAATCTACCGCTTTAAACTTGACAGGTACACCAATGGAAGTAATGAAGTATACATTTACTTTAGAGTTCCAAGACGATTGGATTTGGACACCTGCCTATTATGCTTCTGGTGGTTTAGCTAATGGTTTCCCATCCTATAACCTCTAATGAAAGTTTTGAAAGATAGTACAGGTTTACTGGCTATCTTAATCAACTGCCGCATTGCTCAAGATAGGTTGCTTTGTGGTGCGGCAGTTTTTAGGGGTGGTTTATCTGGAGAAATTATTGTTTCTAATGACAAATCTACCTACAAAATTAAAATCCCTGATTCAGTTCAGATGGTGGCAACCTATCAAGTTTTTGCAGACTCAGATGATAATTTGGAGATTGAATATGCGTCCAGTAATTAATAAAAAACCAAGATACGAAATTGTACCAGTTGGTGATGATCTATCAGGAATTATCTATTTAGAAAAGCGCGGATCTTTAACTGTTGGCGAAGCTAGTGCTGTGGATATGATTGACGCTAAACGTCAAAAAGCAGCGATTATTGCTTCTAAATTAGTTAAAAAAATCTCTGTAGATCGTGGTGTAACTATTGCTGAGGCTCAAGAATTATTGTCTCCAACTCGCAACGCTGATAGTGGTGTTGAGGTTGATAATTCTGCGGTGATTTATGACTACATTGAGGATTTTACTGAGTTAAATTCTTTAAGTGCCATTGATAGTGCTTCTGTTTCTATTGCTATAGCCACTTTATTAATCCAAAAACGGGTAGCTTTCCCTGTGGAATTGTTAGTACCTGTAGCCTTTAATTCTACTCAGATTAAAATTGCGCCTGTTAACTTTTATCTGAAAGATAGACAGGTAATTAAATTTGGTGATTGCCTAGTAGTTGTTAACGGTAATCATGAACCTGCTAATGAGCAAGATTATCTGAATATTAATGTATTGCCTGTGTCTGAAAATCTGGAAGCTGTGACTGGTTTCTTGTACAACAAAGCTGAGAAAAAATATCAGGTTGGTACTGAAGATTGGACAGAAGAAGATACTAAAGGGTGTAGTAATGAATTTGTAGGGGCTATTTACAAATTCTATGAAAATGAGCGCAGTCGTTGGCAAGTGGAAGCACCTGTAACTAATGCGGCTGTCCAGGGGGAGCAACAGCAACCAGTCCAATTGACTGGAGTAGCATCTACTGGAGAATCCAATCCTACAGGATATTAGACCCTAGATTTGCTGATTGGGATACCTTTCTCGATCAGCCTATTCATATAGTTTTTGAGTGTATTGAAGCACTCGAAAAGAACAGGAAAGAGCAGTCAAACATTGAGGCAAGGGTTCACGCTATCGGATGGTCTGGACTGTTTAACGGGTTCAAAAAAGAAACAGATCCGAGTATTGATTTTGTGGACTTGTTGCCCTTTGCAGACGAAATTAAAGAGAATAATCGGAAAGTCAGTGAACAGACAGAAGCGATTATTACCGAGTTAATTAAAACTAATGGTTTGTCTGCTCCTGTTCTGTCCGCGTTGAGTCTGCTATTACCTTGATTGTAAATTACGAATTTTAATTACGAATTTACAATCTTTTTTTATAAGAGGAGCTTATTATTATGAATTTAGGTGAATTAATTGTTGAATTGTGTGCTGATACTGCACAATTAGAAAAATCTCTAGAACAGGCTAAAAAGAAAGCCTATGAAGCTGCTGCAGGTATTGAAAAAAGTTTTGATAAAATTAATTTAGAAATTAATGTTGACGATGATAGTTTAACTGGTTTAAATAAACATCTAAATCTTAAAGTACAACACCTTAAAGAAGTTAATAAATATTTTAATAATAATCCGATTGTTGTTAATGTTGACGACGATCAACTTGTTGATTTAAATAAACATTTACATACTAAAGTACAGCACCTTAAGGAAGTTAATAAATATTTTAATAGTAATCCTATAACTGTTAATACTGATGTTACTAAGTTAGATGAATTAGAACAAAGATTGGGTAATTTATCTAGTAAAACTATTACCATAACTGTTGAATCTGATTTAAGTAAGCAGTTAGAAAAAAGTTTAACTGATGCTGTTCAAAGTGCTGTAAGAGATGCTGTAAGTGAACAGTCAGCTACATCTCAACAACAGTCACAAAGAGAGAGCGCACCATCTAATAGACCTCAACGAGTTGATGTAGTCGCTAGTCCCATGCGGTCTATTGTAGACGGACTTTTTGAAGGCGTTGGGAAGAAACTTACTAAGGGACTTGATCGCAGTATTGAAGATGCTGTTGGTGTGAATATGGACACCATGACTAGAATATCCGGTAATATGTTACTGCGTTATTTTGGTGTAGGTAAAAAAGCACAATCAGATCCTAAGAATGAGCAAAAGAAGGTCGAAGCTATTGTTAAAGATGGTGTATCTGCTTTTATAAGAAGTCATGATGGTAAAACTGGAAGGGGAGGTACAGGAAGGGGTAGAACTGCTAGACCATCGGGAGATGATGATCTAGGTGTAGATTTTGATAGTGTTAGCCGGATTGCTAGTAATAGCGCATTAAGATATTTTGGCGTTGGTAAAAAAGCACAGTCAGATCCTAAAAATCAACAAGCTAAAATAAAAGCAATTATTGAGGATGCGATTAGAGAATATTCAGGACGGGATATAGGACAGGATAATTCTGGAGTTATTTCCAGAACATTTTCGGAAATAAATACGGCATTTTCTGACAGTATTAATATTAGTGTTGAGAGTATTGCTCAAAGGGCTAAATTAGCGACTATTAGGCAAGTTAGGAAAATAGCAAGTTCTGTTACTCAAAACTCATCACCTAATGTTCAAAATGCTGTAGGTGGGTTCTTTGATGCGGCTGAAAGTGGTAAAAAAGATTCTACAAGTACGTTTATAGGTCAAGTTTTGGCTTCTCAATCTAAAAAAGTTGTGGAGATTGCCTTTGATAAATTATTACCAAATACAGCACCTATCATTAAAGATTTTTTAAGTAAAGGTGTATTAAATAAGCCTGTTACACCTGTTGTTAAATCTTCTTCAGATGTACTTAAAGAAGCCGCAGCCGATTTAAAAAATGCTGCTAAAGCTTTGAGTGATGCCTCCATAGGTATGAAATCTGAATCTCAAGCTGTATCAAAATCTAAAACCACTAAACCTTTTGTTTCTGAAGTTATTTCAGATCCTTGGAAAGATTCAGCACCTTTACCTAAGCAGCCACCAGCTAAGGAAAATAAAGTACCATTACCACCACCAGCTAAAAAACGGGAATTAGAACCAATTCCTGTTAATATTCCTGAGCAGATTAAGCCACTTTTCCAAACAATTCAATCTGAAATAGTTAAAAATATTGATATATCCCAAGGCTATAAAGACGCTACGGCAGCCGAAAATAAACTAATACCTATACCTTCCGTTCCTTCTGATAAAACAGCTAATACAAAAAAATATGCTCAAACTTCCTTAGATGAGATTGATAAAGCATTAACATCTATTAAAAAATATTTTGCAGATGAATATAAGAGAATACAAGCAAAAGTTAAACAAGCTACCGCAGTAGGTACGCATGAAGAACTTAAATCAGCAAGAGCTGAAGTTGTTACTTTTATTAGTCGCTCTAAAGAAGCCGTTGCTACTGTTGATAAATATGTAAAAATGGGTGAGGATGCTGGCTTTAGTAAAGATATTAATAGTGAATTAAGCGGGATTCACGGCAGAGCTAAATCACCTCTAGAAAATAATAGAAAAAACGCGGGACATTTAGAAGGCAAGTTAAACCTCGCTGACAAAAAACTATTTGATCAGCAATTAAAGGGTTATACAGAATTAGCACAACAGCATGGGGTAGAAATCCCTAAAGGTTTGCAAAACGGGATAAAACATGGTGCTGGCGGTGTATCTGATGCTGCCCGTACTATGCTTGATGCTTTGATTAAAACAGTTGAAATCAAGATGGGTATTAGTTCACCTTCAAAGGTGATGTACTCAATAGGTCAAGATGTTGGTAAAGGATTTGAAAATGGCACAATAGATTCACTTGAGTCTGCCGCACAGAAAGTAGGAAACGCATCAAAGAAAACAACAGAAGCCGTTGCTAAATCTACAAAGCCACAAAAACGTTTATTTTTGGATACATTAAAACCAGATGATTTTGCGTTGCTAGACAAAGGGTTTAAAAGACATATTGACTATCTAACGCCTGAACAAATATCAGCTTATAAAGAAGCTAGAGATTCATTACTTGTTAAGCCACCAGAGCAATTAGCAGTAATGCGAGATGAAAAAGGTGTGCCTCAAGCTATAGCTAACACAACCAAAATGACAAGTCCAAAAGGTGAGTATATTGAAACAGGTTTTGTTCTTGATGCTCCTTGGAATGTCAGCTCTAAAAAAGATACTCTTAAAAATGCAAATGCAGCAAAGCAACTACTTATAAGCCAAGCTCAAAAAAGTCAGGAATTATCACAAGTTTATGTGGTTAAAACTTACATCAAATCTCAAAAAGACTTTTTTAAAGAATTGGGGTTTGCTGTGCAAGAAAAGACTGATCATATTTTTGCAAGTCTTGGTAAAAAATCTGGGTTTTCTGATTTCATAGCACAAGCTAACTTTGAATTAAAACAACCAGAAGATATACAAAAACAAGCAGTCTCAGCTTTAGTCTCCGCGCAAGAGGTGTACGAGATTGTAGCAGAAGAAATTGAGAAAGTTTCTAAAGTTATGACACCTATTGGAAAGCTACCAAAAATTAAAGAAAAAAAAGAAGGTACTCTTGGTATTGCTTCTTATAGATCAAGTCATAATATTATAAATTTAGAAAAAGATTTTATACAACAACTGGCTTCTGGAAAATTAACAAGTAGAATATCAAACATACTTACTCATGAATTTAGGCATGGACAACAGGCTGATTTTGGTAAATCACTCACTAAGATGAATAGTGATGTATCTCCTCTTGTCCCTAATGAGTCAGAAAAATATATACACAGAATGTATTTGGCTTCTACTGAACCAATTAGACAGCGAGTTGCTGAAAGACCAGAATTACTTCCTAAAGGTCTTAATGCTGAAGCCTTTCTTGCTTTAAATCGTGAAAAAGAACTGGATGCCTACACATTTGCTAGTAGACATTCTGAAGAAATAAGAATTAAAGCTCAAAAGCGTATAAACGCGCTAATAGAAAAAAGACAAAAAGCTGAAAACAAGACTGCATCTGATACTAGTACCCCAAAAACATCTAAAAAAGCTAAAAAAGAATCATTAAGTACAAACGACATTATTACTGAAAGTGGTCTAGATAATAATGTTCAAAAAACATCTAAGAGAACAAAAAAAGAATTGTCTGGTGTAGGTAAAGACGCTGTTAAGGGACTAGAGCAGGGTATACTTGAAAATAAAGGTATTGCGACCAGTGCAATTGATACTCTAGGTAATTCTGTCCAATCTCAAATTAAGCAAAACATGGGTATCAGTTCACCTTCAAAGGTGATGATTGCCTTGGGTGTAATGATTGCGTCAGGTCTGGCTATTGGTATTAAAAAGGGTGTTGTTGATGTATCAGGTGCTAGTCAGTTATTAGCGAAAGCTGTGGATACGGGAATTAAAGAATTAGATTTATTTAATTCTGAGAACATTAATACGTATGATTCTATTGTTGAAAATGCCGTTGATGGTAGTGCTAAAGCTACTAAGGGTGTTTATGAGCAAAGCAATAAACATGAGAAAAAGACAACTTTTGGATCAATACTTGGCGCATCTATGGTTGCACTGGGAAATACTGGCATACTAGGAAATAAACTATCAGAACCAGTTAAACATTTAGGTGCTTATTATCAAGGAAATACTGATGTTCATAAATTGCAGGGGCGTACTGCTAGAGAGGCAGAACTAGCAGTAATGTACAGGTCTATGCTTGACTTTGCTTCAAAAAATAAAACAACTAAAATTCCTTCAAATTGGGAAGTGGGTAGTGGTACTGTAGGCAATGAAGTTAGTCAAATACCCGGATTTAAAAATTTACATTACACTTTAGGCGGTTTTAGTTATGGACGCAATAAAGAGGGTGGGTTACAGATAAGCGATGTCTATGACTGGACGCACGATACAAATTTAATGACTGGGTTTAGTACACCCTTCGGTATTGCTACCAAATTAAATAATTTCTTATTGAAACATCCTAAGTTAGCTCAAAACATGGGCTTGAAGTATCTAGACAAGTACAAGGGTTATGGAAAAGTAGACAATGATAATAATACTCTTTTTGCATTGAGTGGTCATCCACAACAAAAAGAATTTCAATTATCTGATAAGGCACATTCCATTATTGGTGGGAAACCTTACATTCAATCACACACGGTTTCATCTGAAAAACTTAAACAGTTACAAGAAAAAGCACGCACTGCTTTTAACTCAAATGCTGACTATAATGCGTTTACACAACACCCAGAAATTAAATCTTATCTAGAAGAGTTTGATCAACCTGCAAACCCTCTATCTAATCTATTATCAGGTGTTAAAAAAGACTTTGGCAGTGATACTATTTTAGGCAATTTATTTAATAGTGCCAAATCTGCATTTAGCAAAGGCGGAAGTTTAAAAGACATTGGTATTAATTTAATAACTTCTTTTGGACAAGGATTCTTGTCTGCAAATGGTGGCGTTTTAGGGATAGTTACTAAGTTTGCTACAGGTATATTATCTACGATTAAAAGAATATTTGGGATTGCATCCCCATCAAAAGTTATGCTAGAAATGGGTCTAGATTTTGGTGAGGGTTTTGAAGATGGTGCTGTGGCTGCTTTAGTCTTAGCTAACAAGAGAATTGCTGATTTAATGGTTAAAACAGTTAATGAAAGTAAGACAGCCACAGAATCTCAAAAAGCTCGTGTAGCTAACTATGCGGCTAATATAGACGCATATCATCAAACAATTGCTAAAGGTTACAAAGAAGGTAAGTATAACAAATCAAAGGATCTTAATGTTGCTCAAGATTTAGCAGACGGTGTAAGAGAAGGTAAATCAATGGCGGTCGACCTTGGCTTGCCTAATGTTAAAACAAACATATCAAGTATATTACAACAGTCTAAGCGAGCTGTTAATTCTCCACCTGAAGACTATGAAGCACAGAATGTCAAAAATAATCTTGCAACAACTGGAGGAAAAAACTCAGATGTGCTTGCGAGACAGAAAAAATTGTATGCAAAAATACGTAGACTCAGATTACAAGCTCCCTCTCAGTCCTCTTCTATAGGAACAGATGCTAGTGAATTAGCTAGACTACAACAGGAATTAACTCAGGCAAATAAAGCTTCACTAAATACTGATGATTTAGTTAGATTAAAAGAGTCAAAGCGTTTATTTGATATGTATAGCTTACAGTTTAAGAATCTGAACGAAGCTAAACAAAAAGCAGAAAGTGAATTATTATTACCTTCTAAGGGCTTAGCTCGTTTATTTAATACAGGTAAAAGAAAACAAAAACAACAGGAAATTGCAGACTATACACAAGGAATAGAATTAGTACAAGCAAAATTAAAAGAAGCTTCTGAAAACTACCAGAAAGAACGGCAGTTAAACGAACGAAACAGCGAAAATCGTAAAAGAGCATCAGAAGCTTTTTACGCGCAATACAATAAAGTTCCATTAATACCAACAACGTCAGAATCCCTTGCTCCTATAACAGGTGCATCAAGAACTGTACGGAGATTAGTAAGAAAAAGTAAACAACAGCAAATACCAGATCCTCAGAACAGTCCAGTACAGGAGACATTAACTAATTTAGCTAGTACAGTTCAGCAAACAAGACCTCACTTATCAGCTAGAACACAAGCTACACAGCCCTATCCACCCATACGTATTAACTTAAATGCGTTAATGGCTGGTAATATGTCCCGGTTATTTGATAGTTATTCACAAATTCCAGATCCTTGGACTACTGCTCCTAGACCTGTACCTCCTGTACCTCCTGTTCCTCCAGTACCTCCAGTACCTCCTAGACCTCCTGTTCCTCCAGTACCTCCTAGACCTCCTGTTCCTCCAGTTCCTCCTAGACCTCCAGTACCTCCAGTTCCTCCTAGACCTCCAGTACCTCCAGTACCTCCTAGACCTCCTAGCCCTCCTGTACCTCCTGTTCCTCCATCTCCACCCACCCCGCCATCCCCACCCACACCACCCACACCTCCTACACCTCCTACACCTCCAGTACCACCAACAATGATGAGTCAGTATTTGAGTCTGGGTAAAGACTTAATTACTAATTTATTTACTGCTGTTAGTGATAGTGTCCGTCAAAGCACACTTTCTGGTTATGCTTCATTAGGCCAGGTGATGCGTAATGCTGTAAACGCGGCGTTATTCTCTCTTGCTGATACGTTAAAACAGCCACTTTATCAGGGTTTGTTGTCTCAAAGTCGCTCTATAGTGCCTTGGTTTATGAAGTTCATACCCAGGACATTGCAACTTGCACCAATGCTAAAACCACTGATACCTGTACTTGGTGGCTTAACTTTAGGCTTGGGTAACGCAATTATTAAGAACTTACTTAATAATGATGTCTTAAAACCCGGTGGTTTCTTAACAAAATTACTAAGTTCTGTTACCAGAATAGATTTATCTTCGTTATCTGGACAAAAAACACACGGGATACTAGGTGGCATATCCCAGATGATGAATCCTGTCCCTAGCATGTTCCCTTTACCATCAATTGTTGGTGGTGGTGGTCTTGCATCAATGGGACTAGGTATGTTTGGAATGTTCATGAATACTTTTGGTGGGATCTTAGGTTTGGATCAATCATCAAGATCAAATCCTATAGACCAAGCTCCTACTGTTGAAAGGGTCTTACAAGAACAAACGGCAGCTAATCGCAAAAAAGCAGGATTAGGTAATGCTAAAGGTACTCAAGCGAGTCAACAATTAATTGAGAATTTAGGTAATACTGCCATAGACAGTGTTTTAGAAAATCTCAATATTCCTATGATTCCTACTTCTGTTATACAAGAATTAACAGGGGATAAACTAAAAAAACAATCAGGAACAATAGTAAATACAATTAACTCTCTTGGTACTCAAAGAAACAAAGTAGAAAAGGCTTTAGAAGGGGTATCGCAGTTCAGTCCTATATCTCCACAAGTGCTAGATGCTATAACAAAACAAGCGTTACGCAGACGTGGAGTTAATAAAACTACCCGTGATGCTATGACTGATGCACAGTTAGACGCAGCACGCCAAAACATTCTAAATAATCCTATTGCTGCAACCAATAATGAGCGTAAACTTATGCAAGCAATGGGTGATATTGAACGTTCTAGAGCAGTTTTAGGTGATGCTAAAGCACAAGGTAAATTAGACTCACTTACAGCAAAGGTTTTAAGTGAGCGTGGTGTAGCTTTTAAAACTTTCCAACAGATGCGAGATTCTGGTGGGTTAGATACTTTCCGTCAAAGTTTGGTTAATGCTCCACGTTCTACTGGTTTTGTTGGCAGACTTACCGAAGCCTATGCTGGTAATGATCAAGAAGCTATGAAAGGCTTATTACTAGAAGGCTTGAGAAAAGCTGGTATGTCTTCACAGCAACTTAAAAACATCGATCCTAAACTTTTAGATACGGCTACTGCAGGTTTGATGGCATCCTTAACTGGCTTACAAGCTAAGTTTAAGGAAAAAGGCTTTGATATGGGTAAATCTATAGCCGAAGGTTTTAAAGACTCTGTACGTAACCTTGCTAACGCTAAAGACGACCTGGAATACAATGCTAAAAAAGCACTAGGTCAAGCTAACTTTGGTGATGCTGTCGGAGTCATATTTAAGCGCATGAGTCGGGGTACTGTAGCTACCCAGGATCAATTTAAGGAAATGTACAACCAGATGGGATCTGGTGTGAAAAAAGTTCTGTTTAGCGATCCAAAAGAAGCTGACGCAACTTTCCCGAATGTGTTGCAATTTATGGGGTCTATTGCTGCAACTTTAGCACCTGTAACATCTTTGTTTGCTTCCTTAAGTCCATTATTCTTACCTCTAGCTCCGATTATTGGTGGTATAGGCGCGGCTGTGAGTATGGTTTCACCTCATGTAGCTAAACTCATGGATGGTATTCAGCGAGTAGAAATATTACAAAGAAGGTTTACTTTCTTAGGCGGATCTAAAGCAGGTGGCGAAGCAGAATTTAAGTATGCCAAAGACATTGCTAATAAAATGAATGTCCCCTCTGAAACTGCGGCTAATGCTTATTCTCAGTTAGCTATAGCAGCCAAAGATAGTAAGATGGAAGGACAAGGTGTCAGAGATTTGTTTGAAGGTATCACAGCATCTCTAAGCGCGTTAGGTATTGGTGGTCACGATGCAAGTTTAGTCTTCATGGCTTATACGCAAATTCTGGCTAAAGGTAAGCTGTCAATGGAAGAATTAAGACAGCAATTGGGTGAGAAATTCCCGCCAGCTATGGGTGTATTTGCTAAGGCTATGGGTGTGTCAGTACCAGAAATGAACGCTCTCATCTCATCTGGTAGTGTGTTATCTCAGGATATCTTACCTAAAGTTGCTAAGGTACTCAAACAAGATTATGGTAATTCGGCTGCTAGTCAAGCGGGTGGGCTAGTTGTTGCATTAAATAAACTAGGTAACGTGGGTTTTGAAATAACCACAATATTTACTGATAAGTTAGGCGGAACTCTAGGTTTCTTTGTTAGCACTTTTGCTGATGGCTTATCTTTGTTCAGTAAGAGTCTTGGAGCATTAATACCTTTAGGTCAATCTTTTGCCATTGGTTTTGCTGCAACCATAGCAATAGGGTTAACAGTAATCATGACTAAGTTTAAACCCTTGGTTACTATACTTGGATCTTTGCAAAACCTATTAATGGCAACTTTTTCAGTTGTAGCTACTAACATGATGCCGATGATTATTGGTGTCACTGCTGATGTTGCTGATAATTGGTTAGGTGCTGAAAAAGATATGATCACCAACATGAAGGACGGTATTACGAATATAGTAGTAGCCACTTTTAGCACTATAGACTCGGTTATGCGATCTATGAGTGATGGTAATGTTAGCTTTTCATCTATGTTTGGCAGCTTAGTACAAGGTGCTGAACAAGCTGGGAGTATGATTGACTGGCTTAAAGGTGTGTTTAGTGGGTTCTTTAAAGTCATACCTCCAGGATTCATTGAACTACTAGCAATGGTGTTCATGTTTGAACAAGGTGCAGGGCTAATGACAATGGCTTTATATCCTGCTTTTAAAGGATTCTTTGGTGCATTAACCGGGATGCTTGGCGGTGCAGCTAAAGCCTTTGTAGGTGTCATGACCTCAATGAAGGTTGCTAGTGAGTTAATGATGACTTCTATGGGTGCAGCTATAACCGCTAGTGAAGCAAGAATTAAAATATTCTCAGCTACTTTAGGATTTTTGAGAACTGCATTAACTCATATAGGTGTAGCTTTTGCTATCTTGATGTTCTCTAAAGGTGACTTTAGCAATCCTATGGGTGATTCACTCAAGGAAGCAACTAAGGAACTTAATAACGGTTTGACTGAGATTAGGGCTAATGTCCAAAAAACGGCAGACTCCTTTGATAAAGCAACTAACAATGTTAAGAAGTTAGGCGGATCACTAGCTGACACATTACCTTCTAAGGGCGTACAGCTTGATATTAGAAGCTTCTGGGGTGGTGGTGACTTTAAATGGGATGATGCAATCAAGGCAAGAAATAAAGGTCAAGCTAATCCAGTAATGGATTTTCTTGGTGTAGGTGCGCTGGGCATAGGTGGTATGGGGGCAGGTTTTGCTGCTGGTGCGGGTTTAGCTTCAGCTACTACTGCAGCTTCTGTGGCTGCGTCTACCGCTATGGCTTCCAATGCTGCCTTGATTGCTTCAGGTGCGTCCGGGCCACTCATGGCAGTACCTCTTATGGGTAAACTTGCTATGGCAGTAGCCCCAGCCATAGCAGCTTTCGCTCCTTTTGTTGCTGCTTTAGTTGCAGCAGCAGCAGCTATTGGATTGGCTATTGTTGCTCTCGACTTATTTGCACCTAAACTAACAGACAAACAAAAAGAGTTTCTTAACAAATCAGAAAACAAAGGAATAAAAAGCTATTTTGATACAGAAGATCCCAATGCCCGATTAACTAACGCGCAACAACAGATTATCAAGTATTTTGAGGATCAAGACAAAAATATCCAAAACTTAAAAGAGTTTGCGTCTAGTCAAGGATTTACTGGTAAACCTAGTGACTTTGTAGCTGATATCAAACCACTGACAATAGAACAGCAACAAAAATTTAATGCTAACCCAGATATATCAAACCTTAACAGACAAATTGAGGATAACAACAATAGAAGATTAGCTGTATTAGCCGATGCAAAAGTTAGAGGTGCTAGTCCTCAAGAAATTAAAGATATACAAAACAGTGCTGATTTTAAAAACTTAGAAAATCAGTCTAAGGAAATGAGAAATGCTGTTGCCCTTGCTGCTGCTGATTTTCAGATAGGTGATAGTCCAGAAAATAGAAAAATTATGGAGGATCTTGATAAAAAAATTCCGCAAAAGAAAGCTGAATTTGAAAAGTCGCCTGTACCTACTATCTTTAATAGCTGGGATGAAAATAAAAAAATTAAAGAAGAATATGAAAAAGCTAAAGAGGAATTACAAGCATTAGAAAATCAAAGGAAAAATCAGGAGATCATTATCAAAACCTCTATACAACGAGCGTTTGATTTTAAAGAGATTAAAAATATTGACAAACAACTAGAGGCAGCAACTAAACGAAGTGTAGAACTAAACAAGGCATTACCTAGTGATAAGGTTCGTAAGGAACAAGGTGAGGTCAAGCAATTAATTCAACAACTTTACAAAAAACGTGAGGATCTAGTTAACAGCTTTGGATCACCGTTGCCTATGTTGGAACGGATGATTAAACAGGAAGAAGAATATAAGCAAAAGTTACAGCTAGGCGCGGTTGAAGGTGTTACAGGAAATTTAATTCCTGCGGCTGTCCAAAAGACTCAATCACGTATTGACCAGCTTAAAACTATGATAGCTGGAGCAAAGCCGTTTGATGTCCAACCTATGGAAGAGGCTTTATATACTCAGGCTACCAATGCTGTTAAGGATGCAAATACTAGATTTGAGCGTGCTACATCTGCTAATAGGATTAAGTCTACTTTAAGTCAGGCTAAAATTTACGCATCATCGGGAACAGCGCAACAAATAGCACCGGAATTATCAAATATTCAACTAGCTGATTTAAGCAGCCAACGCACTTTATTAACTGAAAAGATTAATAGTGATCAAGCTGCCTTAGACAAGATAAGCCAAGTTATTGCGGCTGGTGGTACTAACTTAAATGAAGCACAAGCGGAATTTGATAAGTTAAGAGGCGACATTACTAAAGATAGAGAGGCGTTAGCTCAAAACTCACAAGAAATGGCCAAAGCCCAGCGTGATATGCGACAGGCTTTGATTGACCAAACTAAACAAGTAGCGGAATACTATAGAACTTCTGTTAGGGAAGCTCAAGCAGCAGGTATTGAGTTTCAAAAAGCTCAGATAACCTTACAAAATAGTAATGTTCAAAATAGATTAAGGTCTGCTTTAATAGGTGCTGGTAACAATATATATACTCAATTTATTGAAAGTATTATTGGCGTACTTGCAAAAATTGGAGAAGATGAAAAAAGACAATTAGACTTCAAAAAACAACAGAACGACTACAGGAATAGCTTAGAGGATATTAAATTACGCTCTATTGATCTGCAACAAAATCTTCCTGGTAAAATAATTCCCTTTGATGATTCTAAAATTAAAAACTTTAATACTCAAATTAAAGTTGTTAATAGTAGTGTAGGTGATGTTAACAATCAAACTCAACGCATTGTTAAATCTTTAGGTAAAGACGCAGTTAGTGCCACAGGTTCTTTTAATAATGCGTTCTTGTCTGTAGGGACTACTGTAGATAATGTAGCAAGCAAATTAGACAGCGTAAACTTTAAACTTCAGTCGCTTAAAAAGACTTTAGAAGTTAATCCTAATCTTGCTGTACTAACTACTAGCACTAATGAAGATGTTGAAGTACAACCACGTTTAAATGACGAGGCAACCTCAAACCAGACACCAGTACCACAACAACTACAACCTGTTAATATTCCTGTTCCTCTACAAAATAAAGCAACATTATTACCAGGAAATAAAACATTACTTCCAGAATTTAACCCAAATACACTTATTGCTAGTATTGGATCAGATATACCTATTCTTCCTTCAGTTTCTAATAATCAAAATTTGTTGATTAGTCAAAGCTTGCAAAAACCTTTTAGAAGGTCGCACAACAAATTCAAACCATCTTCTGCTTTTGTTAACTCTGATCTTAAGAAACTATTAGATGAGTATAAGTTCCAAATAGATTTGCGCCAACAACAAATATCTGAATTAACACAACTGAAAGCAAAATATGATCCTAATAAAGATCGAATACATTATAAAGGAATACAGGCTCAAATACGTGGACTAGAACTGGAGAAAAAAGCTATAACCATCTTGAGTAGCGACGCTCAAAGAGGACTTGTAACTAATGGTAAGAATATATCAAATCTGACTGCTTCCATAGCACGTCAGAAACAGATTTTTGAAAAAGCTAATTCTGGTTTTTCTCGCTTGGGTAATATTTATTTAGATAGGAATGTTCCAGGACTTCCTTTACTCGCGCCTAAAATAGAAATTCCAACAGCTACCAAACTTACTAGTATTGAGTCAATTGACACATTACAAAAAAAACAACAAAATTTAATTAAGGTATCAAGAATCCCCACTAATACCAAACCTATTGAAAATAAATCACCTTTAAGTAAAGTAAATGTAGCAAAAACACCAACTAAAGGTAGAGTAGTTCGTAAAGAGCTTTCTAGGGAAGAACTTAATCAATTAATAAGAAAGGAGTATACAAAAGAACTAGTTGGTATAATCGCTAAATACAAAAATCAGCCCCAAGGTCTTGAAAAGATAAATGACGCTAGTTACAAAGCTATTGAAACTATAGCATCTCGTCATAAAAACAAACTTGAAAAATATCAAAAAACAAGAAACAGTTTTTCTGTTTTTGCCCTTACAGCAGATATTAGACAACAATATTTTAAAAATCTTAACCAAGCGCAACAAGTAACTACTCCTAAACCAATAGTTACTCCTAAACCAGTAACTACTCCTAAACCAATAGTTACTCCTAAACCAGTAACTACTCCTAAACCAAT
>JACCDW010033261.1_pt1 | contig 60263 bp, 59 predicted proteins | sample 7449781 | NCBI WGS metagenome assembly JACCDW01 (sample SAMN15323449, study PRJNA562643) | freshwater metagenome | isolation source: river surface water | place: USA:Blue River Watershed | collected 2017-08-18
AAACGCAAAGCTCTTGCCTATAGCATAATTTTTGGATAAACAATATGATAACCAACGCAGCATTAACAACTTCAGTTTCAAACGCATACGTAAGTTCAGGTGACACTGTTACTAGCGTTGCTTATTTTTGCAATTACAGTGCAAGTCCAGTGAATATTCACGTATATGTTGTACCAAGTGGCGGAACAGCAAGCGATTCTAACATCATTTATAGCAATGTAAATATTCAAGCAGGCGATACATATATCATGGAAACTGAAAAAATTATTTTTAGTAACGGTGATACACTACAAGCAAATGCAAGTGCCAATACCGCAGTTACAGTAACAGTTAGCTACATAGGTGCATAATGGGAAGATACCTTAAAAACACAGAAATAGCAACACCTAGTTCGGCAATCAGATTGCCGCTAGGTAGTAGCTCTGTACGACCAGACGCTCCGGTTGACGGCCAAATCAGATTCAATACTAGTTTGTCTAAAATTGAAATGTATTTTGCTGGTGTATGGAACAGTGTTGCTAAAATTGGCCGTGTAAACATTGTTGAAGATACGTTTACTACTGTTGACGGAACGGTTAACTATGGTCCTATGTCTTACACATACGAAGCAGGACAAGAAGCTAACGTGGCAATTTATGTAGGCGGAGTACATCAAATTCCAGATACTAACTATCAGTTCCAAGGTAATGCCTATGTTGCATTAAATCCTACTAACGGCACTGCTGGTCAAACTATTACTGTTTTACACAATTTCAACAGTACAGATGCAGCATAAGGAGTAACAGATGGCTATTGGAAAAATTTCCGGAGTCATGTTACAAAGCGACTTAGCTCGCCAAGGCGTAGACTTATCTATTGACACCGATGTAGCATACTTTGATGTTGCTAATAAGCGTGTGGGTATTAATACTGCATCTACAACAAGTACATTAACTGTAAATGGAAATGTAAGCTCTAACCAATACTATCTCGGTAATATATCAAGCGAAGGCGGAGCCAACATTTACATTATGCCAACTGGAACAGGTATAGTGTCGATGCCGATATCGACTGCATTGGCTATACCGTCAGGCAATACTGCCCAAGAACCAACTGATGTTCCGATTGGTAGTGTTAGATATAACACAGATATAACAAGTCCTGAGTTTTATAACGGCTCTAATTGGATAGCAATGACAGCCTCGGTTGGTTATCAGACATTTACTGGTAATAGCGTTGGGAATACATATCCGTTATCACAATCAACTACAACCGGCGGCGCTATTGTGTCATTAAACGGTGTTCAACAGACACCGGGAACAGCGTATAATATCACAGGAAATGTAATTTCGTTTACTGAAATACCATTAACTACAGATACGATAGATATCAGATACATTTCATCGGGCCAGTCTAACGGACTTACTTTAGGTGCGCAAGCGCCTGCAACAAGCACTAGTTCTGGTACTAAAGGACAAGTTGCTTACGATAGCAATTACGTATACATTTGTGTTGAAACTAATACATGGATACGGGCAAACATACAGTCTACATTCTAAATTAGCTATAAACCTTTTTTCTACTTTTGGTAAATACAATAACGAACCAAAGGTTATTCCGGAATGGCTAATTTAACAAGAATTAAAAATAATCAGATCACTGATTCAACAATCACTAACGTAAAAATCGCATCAGGCACACTGACTGGCGATTTGATGAATCCTCAGTTAACGTTTAACAGTAACCTAATCTTAAACGGTAACTTAACTGTAGCAGGCAATTTCACTGCGGTACAAAGCCAAACAACACAAATTACTGACCCATTAATTACATTGGGTATGGGCAACCCAGGTACATCTTACGATTTAGGTTCTGTATTAATTCGTGGATCTGGCGGTAATAGATTTATGGGATGGAAAGAAAACGCAGGTGCGTTTGTTTTCATCAACACCGCAGAAGACGGTACAACAACAGGTAACATTCCTACTACTTCTTATAGTAATGTAATTGTTGGTAACCTTATTACTATTGGTGCTACTACACACAGCGATATCACGTTGTCTGGTAATACTGTAGCCGCTCGAGGCGGGTTAATATTAGATAGTGGTTCTGGCTTAACAACATTGAGCAATGCAGTTGTAATGAACTCAACGTTAGCTGTCACTGGTGCCACAGTAGTTCAAGGCACAGCTACAGTAAACGCATTGGTAAGCAACGGTGCCATCCAAGGTACAACATTTAGTGCATTTGCTAACGCAACAGTTAATGCGTTAACAGTAAACGCAAGTGCAGTTGTTGGATCCACTTTACAAGCAGTTGGTGGAATCCAAAATACCGTAATTGGTGATACTACTGCCGCAGCAGGATATTTCACTACATTAAATACCTCGGGCGCAATTACTGGCGCAACAACTTTAACTACTACAGGCACAGCAACAGTAAACGCATTAGTTAGCAATGGTGCTATACAAGGTACTACCGTTGGTGCCAGTGCTAACGCAACAGTGAACGCATTGACAGTCAACAATTCGGCTACTGTTGGTTCTACATTAAGTGCTGCTAGCATACAAAATACACCCATCGGTAGCTCTACACCAAATACAGGTAACTTTACAACATTAACGGCTGGAACATCGCTAAACACTAGCGGAACAGCAACAGTAAATGCATTAGTTTCTAACGGAGCTATTCAAGGAACTGATATTAATGGTTCAGGCATTGGTACTTTTGCATCAGTAGTTAGTAATGGCGCAATTCAAGGCACAGCTATTAGTGGAAGTGGCGCTGCTACATTTGCGTCAGTTGTGAGCAACGGAGCAATTCAAGGTACTGCGGTAAGCGCAAGCGCCAATGCTACTGTAAATGCATTAACAGTTAACGCTTCGGCTACTGTTGGTACAACATTAGGTGTTGCTGGTAATTTAACCGCAGGCAATATTAGTACAGCAGGCACGGCAACAGTAGCACAGTTAGTAATCCAAGGCGGTTTACAAAATACTCCTGTTGGTAATGCAACACCAAACACAGGTAACTTTACAACATTAACAGCGGGCACATCTTTTAATACTAGTGGCACAGCTACAGTAAACGAATTAGTAAGCAACGGAGCAATTCAAGGTACAGCTATAACAGGTAGCGGAACCGGTACATTCGCATCAGTTGTTTCCAACGGGGCAATTCAAGGAACAACTATTGGTGGCAGTGGAACTGCTACATTTGCGTCGGTGGTAAGTAACGGGGCGATTCAAGGCACAGCAGTTAGTGCAAGTGCTAATGCAACAGTTAATGCGTTAACAGTTAACGCTTCGGCTACTGTTGGATCTACATTAAGTGCAGCAAGTATTCAAAATACTCCTATTGGTACTATTACCCCAGCAGCTGGTTATTTTACTAAAGTTGACGCAACTGGCGATATTACTGGTGCAACAATATTAAATATATCTGGCGCAGCAACAGTTAACTCGTTAAATGTAAACAACGCTGCAACGGTTGGAACAACGTTAGTAACTGGAGGCACAGCTACAGTAAACGCATTGGTATCTAACACTGGTATTACTGGTGCAACGTTAGACATATCAGGCAACGCAGTAGTTGGTAACTTAACAGTTTCTGGTAATTTGATTACAGTTAACTCGCAGACATTAATTGTTATTGACCCGATCATCCAATTGAACACCGGACCAAACGGCTCACCTTTAACAACCGACAATAACTTTGACTCTGGTTTAAGAACACACTATTACGACACTGCTGATAGAAGTTCTTTCTTTGGTAGAAAAGATAGTTCGGGATTCTTAGAGTACTACTCAAATGTAGCAAGTGAAACTGGTAACGTTGTTACTGGTACTTACGGTACAATCAAAGGCGGTAATTTAATTGCTACAGAGCTAGCAAGTATTGGAACAACGCTTGCGGTAGCCGGTAACGCAACGGTTAATGCTTTAACTGTTAATAATAGCGCAACAGTTGGTACTACCTTAAGCGCCGCGGCTGGTATACAAAATACTGTAATTGGTAACGTAACAGCGGCAGCAGGTTATTTTACAACAACTAACGCAACTGGTAATGCAACAGTAAACGCATTGACAGTAAATGCAAGCGCAACAGTTGGCGGTGCATTTAGTGCCACTGGTAATGCAATAGTTGGTAATTTGTCTACTATTAATATTAGTGCCGCAAATGCAGAATTTACAAACAACGTAACAGTACTAGGAACACTAACAGCAACATCGAACCTTGTTGCTAACACATCAGGTATTTTCTACGGCGACATAATAACAGGTAATTCCGCTCTATATGTTGGGGTCCCAGACTATACATATCTTGGTTCTAACATTGTTATGCAGGTTACCGGTAACGTTAACAACTATAGCCAGATTAATTTCCAAAACATCAATGACGGAACAGATGCATCAACGGACTTAGTTCTTACTGCTGATAACGGAACCGATAGTTCGAATTACATAGATTTGGGTATTGGTAGTAGCAATTATGCTCTAGCAGGTTATAGCGCATACTATCCAAATGACGGCTACTTGTTGATTGACGGTGGTAACTTGTTGCTCAACGTCGAAGACCCAACAAAAGCAGTTCGCTTTGTTGTTGGTAGCTACGATGAGACTGAATTAGTAGCGTACATTGATGGTACGCATTTAGAAGTTGTTCAGACAACAGCCAGTACAAATAGCACAAACGGCGCTATAGTTGCAGCAGGAGGCATTGGCGTAGCTGGTGCAATTAACGGTGGATCTACATTAAATGTAGTAGGAACAGCCACAGTAAACGCATTAGTAAGCAATGGCGCAATCCAAGGAACTGCAATTTCTGGTTCAGGAACAGGCACATTCGCTAGTGTTGTTTCCAATGGCGCAATCCAAGGAACTGCAATTTCTGGTTCAGGAACAGGCACATTCGCTAGTGTTGTTTCAAACGGAGCAATTCAAGGCACAGCAGTTAGTGCAAGTGCTAATGCAACAGTGGCTGCTCTGACAGTTAACGGATCTGCAACAGTAGGTACTACATTAAGTGCGCCTGGCGGAATTCAAGCAACTCCAATCGGTAACGTACTTGCAAGTACTGGTAACTTTACTTCAATACATGCAATTGATGCTATTTCTGGCGAAACCACATTGAATATAGTTGGAGCTGCAACAGTTAATGAATTAACTGTCAATGGTGCAGCAACAGTTGGCACAACGTTAGTAACAGGCGGTACTGCTACCGTAAATGCATTAGTAAGCAATGGAGCTATCCAAGGCACTACAGTTAGTGCAAGTGCTAATGCAACAGTGGCTGCTCTGACAGTTAATGGTAGTGCAACCGTTGGTGCAACATTAAGCGCAGCTGGAGGCATACAAAATACTGTAATTGGTAACGTAACACCGCTAGCTGCAACATTCACCACATTGACTACAGCTGGGGTTAACTCCTTCAACAACACAACTGAAGCAACAGGTGTTGGCAGCAGCACGGGCGCAGTTCGTATATTAGGTGGTGTTTCTATTGCTAAATCGTTGTTTGTGGGAGCAAATGCCGCATTAGGTAACGTTACATTTAATGACACTACGATTAGCAGTAACGTATCTAACACTGGATTAACAATTAATCCAAACGGCACAGGGTCTACTGTAATTAACAGCGGATTGAATAATAGCCGCACTATAATTAACGGCACTAGTGCTAACTCGCTAGTTATTAGCGGATCACAAGTTGGTGTAAACACATCTAGCTTTATTAGCGGCTCGATTTTCCAAATCTATGGAACAGATTCGTTGCTATTGCCGGTAGGTACACAAGGTGACAGGCCCGGATCTCCACAAGCGGGTATGTTCCGTTATAGCACAACACTTGGTTCTATCGAATGGCATAACGGAACAGAGTGGCAAACTGCCGCCGTTCAAACTACAGTTGCAGTTGCAAACACACAGCAAGGTAACGGTAGTGCAACAATCTTTACGTTACCTGTAGCCAACGCAACTACTGCTGGTACTATTGTAAGTATTAACGGTGTAGTACAGCAACCAGTCAATGCTTATAGTGTTTCTGGATCTGATGTAACATTTACAGAAGCACCAAGCTCAACAGACATCATTGATTTCCGTGTATTCACTACAACCACACAAGTTACAAGCGTAGTTGATACGTTTGGTACTACTGGTTTATTCTTAGATACTCCAACCATTGATAACAAAGTTATCTTGTTTAAGACAAACGGCAGCGAATCGTTTAGTATCCAAGCTAATAGCCAGGCTCGCTTTACTGGTAACGTTGTTCCAACAGCTAATATTACGTACAGTTTAGGTACAACAACGAATCGCTGGAAAGATTTGTGGTTGTCGGGCAGCACAATTTATTTAGGTAATGTTCAAGTTAAAGAAGCTGCTGGTTCTGTAGCGTTCTACGCGGCAGACGGATCAACTCCTGCACCAGCAGCATTTAACAGCATTGAGCATACAGGCACTACTGGCACAGGTAACATTGGTTCGGTAAGCTCTGCATTTAACACAGTATTTGCTAAAGCAACATCAGCACAATACGCTGACTTAGCAGAAAACTATTTAGGCGATGCATACTACGAGCCGGGCACTGTAGTTGAGTTTGGTGGTGAAAATGAAGTAACTATCAGTACTACTGAAATGAGCCCACGTATTGCAGGTGTTGTTTCTACCAATCCAGCTTACTTGATGAACAGCAACTTAGACGGATTTGCTACCCCAGTGGCGCTACAAGGTCGTGTGCCATGTAAAGTTACTGGCGCAGTACGCAAAGGTGATATGATGGTTAGTGCTGGCAACGGCACTGCTCGAAGTGCAACTGCTCCTGTAATGGGTAGCGTAATTGGTAAAGCTCTTGAAAACTTTGACGGTGAACAGGGCGTGATTGAAGTAGTTGTGGGTAGATTATAATAACAACTAACCAAAATAGAAGGGCTTTAGGGCCCTTTTATTTTTACTAAATACACTATATTTGAGATTCTTGATAAATGGCATTAACCAGACCAACGATACAAAACATTAACACAAACTTAACCACTTTCACGGATAGTTTGACTGTTACTAACTTTGGTAACGTTGCCAACCGGGATATTGGTGAAGTGTTTGACCGCAGTCAAGGTGGCGGATCAAACGTAGCAGTATTTTGGCAAGAATCTACTAACAGTTTCAGATTAGCATACACATCTAGCACAGGCACAGAACCTGGAAATCTAGTTGTTACCAGTAACGCAAATATTACATTAGGTAATATTACAGCAGAGCAAGTAATTACAAATCAGTTTATATCTGCAGGCTCATTTACGGCAAGCAGCTTAAGTACATTTTCTAGCGGAATTTCAGTAGACCAAATTATTTCGTCTAATGCAAGTCCTCAAATATACTCGTCTGCACAAACTACTATAGGGATTGGTGGATCGGGAACAACTGTTTCATTGTCATCAACTACTCCTAGCATAGATACATCGACTGGTGCATTAGTAGTAGGCGGCGGTATTGGTATTGCAGGTAATGCTTATGTCGGCGGCAACTTAGTAGTTGGCGGCAACATTCTAGTAGCAAACGTAATTTACGAAAATACCGAATACATTTCCAGTACAGAAGTAGTTGCAGGTAATTCAACTGTTAACGGCTTGACGGTCAATACGTCTGCTACTGTTGGCACTACATTATCAGCTTTAGCGGGTATACAAAATACACCTATAGGTAATGCTTCAGCAAGTACTGGCACCTTTACTACAGTGACAGCAACTTCTTCAGTCAACGGGCCTTTAAATGGTACGCTAGGCGAAGCAGGCGGCAACACTGCAATAATATCAACGTTGACTACCACCGGAAATGCAACAGTAAATGCATTAACAGTAAACAGCACCGCAGTAATTGGATCAACACTAGAAGTGATTGGGCAATTAACAACAGCAAATATTGTTCCTAGTGCTAACGCTGTTTATACCTTAGGTAGTCCAACGCAACGATTTAAGAGTTTGTATCTGAGTGGTAACACCGTTTACATGGACGGAGCTACTATTAGCTCAAACGCTACAGCAATCACATTTACTAATCCACAAGGCGGCAGTTTTACTATTCCGGGCACTAGCGAATTTATAGCCAGCAATGATGCAGAACTTTCACAGTATGTAACCGAGCCAATACAAAGTAATATTACCCAAGTTGGTACGTTATCTAATTTAACTGTTAGCGGAACATTTACTGGCAATGCAATATATGCAGCCAATTTTGGTAACAACGGTGCAAACTTCACAGGTGCAATTTTTAATGCAGCTGGCGCATTCTATGGTCCGTTAAGCGGTACACTTGGCGCAGATGGGGCAAACACTGCAATAGTAACTACTTTAACTGGTACCGGAAATACCACAGTTAATGCACTAACCGTCAACAACTCTGCTACCTTTGGATCTACGGTTGGTATTGTTGGTAACTTACTGGTAGGTAATATTTCTACAAGTGCTATATCTGCAACTACAGTAACTGGCACATTCAGCGGAACAGCATCTATTACTAGCGGGTCTATAATAGGCTTATCTGGCGGCACAGAATCTAATGCAACTATAGCAGCACAAACATTCAGAGTTGCTGGCGGTGGTGCTGGAATTATTGGCGATAGCTATATATCAGGAAATTTAGGCATAAGCCAACATTTATATGTGGCAGGTAATTCGTCAGTTGCTGGAACAACTTCTATTAGCGATATTTCTAAGTTAACTATTCCGGGTGGCACAGCTGGCTATGTAATTAAAACAGATGGTTCGGGAACGTTATCTTGGCAACCAGATAACAGCGGTGGTATTACATATACTGCAAACGTGGCACCTCCAACATTTGGTAATTTAACAGGTGACCAGTGGTACAACACTACTACAGACGTATTGTATGAATATTCATATGATGGACAAAATTATTATTGGGTTGACCAATCAGGCGCAGCGTTTGGCGACGGATCTGACCCACTAAGCCCGTTCTTGTTAATGGGAGCGTAAGGAATAACAATGGCAACAAATTATAAAATTCTAGGACAATCTAATCCAACAGCAAACGTACTGACTACGGTATATACAGTACCAGTAGCTACTCAAGCCGTAGTTAGCACTGTGACAGTTTGTAATCAAAGTGCTTCGGCAGCAACTTTTAGATTGGCAGTACAACCTGCTAACGCAGCTATTGCTTCTAAGCATTATGTAAACTATGATACTTCATTGCCAGGCAACGATACAATAGCATTAACCATTGGTATGACCTTGGGCGCAACAGATGTTATTTCTGCAAATGCATCAACATCTACTATTAGCTTTAACGTATTTGGAAGTGAGTTGTCGTAATGGGATTCAAGGCCGTCAGCACACGCAGAACCACTGCCACAAGTGCAGTATCTAACCAAGCTGTAGTTATTAACACAGGCACAGGTAACTTGTCTGTTGGCGGCAGTAAGATTCAAGCCAATACATCAATTACATTGGGCGTGACTACACCTGGCCAGAGTTCAGCAAACAGCTCAGTAGCAGTAAGTGGCGGCCCTGTTATTTCTACAGTTACTTACCTTGATGCTAATAATAATCCCACTAGTGCAAACGCTGTGAGCACCAGCGGTGGCAACATTCGCATTTCTGGAACAGGATTTGTCACTGGTAGTAGCGTGTACATTAACAATACATTAGTATCAAATACGTTTGTTAGCTCAACCGAGATTTTGGCTATATGTCCAGCGGCAAGTGCTGGTAACGTTTCTATTTTACTTTTTACTCCTACTGATGTTGGTACACAAAAAACCAACGGTGTCAGATATTCTGGCGCACCGACGTGGACTACCTCTGCGGTAACTTTAATAAACGGCACATCAGCAAACGTGGCGTTAGTTGCATCTAGTGATAGTACGTTAACATACACATTACAAGCAGGTAGTTCGCTACCAACAAACGTTAGCTTACAAAGCAATGGGTATATAACTGGAACACCTACAGGTTACACTACCACCACCGCAGTAACAGCAGTAGTAGTGGCAACCGACCAAGAAAATCAAGCAACGCAACAAACTATTAATTTTACCATAACGTCGGGTGATGACTATTTTAAGTATACCACTTTGTTATTAAACGGAGACACCGGCACAAACGTAGTAAACAATGCTAACAATAATGTTTTTACTGACAGTAGTACAAATGCTTTTTCAGTTACCCGAACTGGCACTACAACACAAGGATCGTTTAGTCCATTCAGTCCAACTGGGTGGTCGGACTACTTCGATGGAACTGGTGACTATTTAACTGTAACTGGAGCAAACATTGCATTAGGAAGCGGAGATTTCACTATTGAATTTTGGATTAACGGATCATATAGTGGAACAAAAGTTTTGCTTGACTGGGCCTCAGCCCCGCAACTGTATATGAGCGGAACATCGTTAGTATGGTATTGGAATGCTGACCGTATCTCGGCCACATTGGTAAGTAATACATGGCAACACGTTGCTATTGTTCGCGCTTCTGGTGTAACAAAAATGTATATCGACGGTACAGTAAGGCCAACAACTTTTACAGATTCAACAAACATTACAACGACAACTTTAACTATTGGCGGCAGGGCCTCAAGTACATCAAACACAATCGATGGTTATATGTCTAACTTACGGTTGGTCAAAGGAACTGCGTTATATACTAATTCACCTTTTACACCAAGCACAACGCCATTAACGGCAGTCAGCGGCACCTCTTTACTAACTTGTAATTCAAACCGTTTTATTGACACTAGCGCAAATGCTTATACAATTTCAGTCGGTGCAGGAACTCCGAGCGTTCAAGCATTTAGTCCCTTTGCGCCAAGCGGAGCATATAGCGCATCTGCTAACGGTGGCGCAGCATACCTTGATGGTTCTGGTAATTATTTGAGTGTAGCAAACAATGCTGCATTAAACATCACATCAGGCAGCACAGATAGTTATATTTGTGAATTTTGGGTCAACTGGTCTACAGTAGCGGCTAACATGTCGATAGTTGACAACGGCGGCTTGAACAACGTATCTTTTGCAAACTGGTCAGTGACGTTAAATGCCTCGAGTCAAATTACACTAAACTGGGCAAACTCTGCTGCACCGGGATCCACAATTGGTACACTCCCGACTAGTATTGTCCCGGTAACAGGACAATGGTATCATATTGCGTTTGTTAAAACAAATGCCGATTGGGCGTTATTCGTTAACGGAACACGGGCAACAAACTATTCAGGTTTAAATACCGCAGCAAAATCAAGCTCAACAGCTTTGTATATTGGTTATGGTATTGCAACCAGCGCCGCAGGCGGTAACGCATTCAAAGGTTATATTAGTAACGTAAGAATTTATAAAGGAGCAACGGGATCTGCACCGTATGCTGCAACATCCTTAACTATCACCGTACCAACCGCGCCAGTCGCGGCAATTACCAATACTCAACTACTAACAAACTTTACCAATGCTGGCATTGTTGACGCACACAGTACAACCGCTTTGCAAACAGCAGGAGATGCAAAAGTAAGTACCGCAGTTACTAAGTTTGGAACTGCTAGTATGTATTTTGACGGAACCGGTGATTATTTGTCTGCCCCTTACAATGTATTATACGCATTAGAGTCATGTGACTTTACAGTCGAAGCATGGGTTTACCGAAGTGTGACTGGAGCAGAACATAATATTGCTGTTACTAGAAGTGCCGGCGGATCTGATGGATGGAACCTGCGCATAAATTCGTCAAATACATTACAATTCTATTACACTGGTGGTAGCAGTGTTACTAGTTCAGGAACAATACCAGCAACAACATGGACACACGTTGCGGTTACAAAAAGTGGCAACACAGTCAGACTTTTTATAAACGGCACAATAGACGGATCAAATGCAGCGTTTGGCACAGGAAACCCAAATACACAACCCTTAAGAATTGGTGTTGCTAACGATAACACCACTGGTTACTTTAATGGTTATATCGACGACTTACGTATCACCAAAGGCTTTGCACGGTACACGGCAAACTTCCCTGTGCCTACGTCGGCATTCCAGGGACAATAAATATAGGATAAGGATTTTAAATAATGGCATTCCCAAGTAGTCCGTCAAATGACCAATTAGCAACAGTAAAAGGTATTATCTATCCTTACTCGTCATCTGCTAATTCGTGGACTCGTGTTGTGGGTAGTATAGGTAACTTAACTGTTGGAAATTTAATAACCTTAAGTTCGGCAACAGTCGCTGGTAATATTTCTGCTGTTGGCGGAACATTCACAGGCAATATTACCCGTGGCGGCAAGAACGTAATTACTAACTTTACAGGAAATACTGCGCCAACATCCCCGGGCCCAGGCGACGAATGGTATTATAGGCCAACAGATACGTTATACAAATACGTATACGATGGTGCAACATATAACTGGATTAGTATAAGCTCGGCATTATATACGGCCAACACTGCTGCCGTTGCAAACACATTAGCATTACGTGACTCGGGCGGTAACTTAACTGCTACTAACTTTTTAGGTATTGCAAGCAGTGCAAAATACGCTGACTTGGCCGAAAATTATTCAAGTGATATAGATTATTCGTCTGGTACTGTTGTGGTTTTTGGCGGTAAAGAAGAAATTACAGTAACTGATCAGTCTCATGATACTAGAGTAGCAGGAGTAATATCCACAAATCCTGCATATTTAATGAACAGCGAATGTAGTGGACTGCCAGTGGCATTTACTGGCAGAGTGCCTTGTTTTGTTAAAGGCCCTGTTGAAAAAGGCGACTTGTTAGTCACTTCAATTGAACCTGGCGTAGCACAAGTATTAAATAATGATGAGTATAGACCCGGTTGCATTTTTGGTAAATCATTGGGAACAATCACAGATACAACAATCGCAACAATTGAAGTTGTTGTAGGGAGATATTAATGAGTTTTCCAGTAAATCCAACAAACGGACAAACCACAGAAATTAACTACGTTACTTATGTATACAATTCTGAGTTGGGCGTATGGACCAATCAGGGGGCAGTTTCATCTGCAAGCCCAGTGGCAAGTGTTGCAGGTAGAACAGGCACAGTTACATTGACCGCAGCCGACATAGGCACAGGCACTATGCCTGGCGCTTTAGTAGTAAACAACACAGTACAAACAACTAGTTTGGGAATAGGTACAGCGGCTTCGGGCACAACTGGCCAATTACTAGCAACCAATAGTATTACTGCTTATTACTCAGATGAACGATTAAAAAATAAAATATCTGACATTGAAAATGCGTTAGACAAAATTGATCAGTTGTCTGGATTTTTGTATGTTGAAAATGATTTAGCAAAAAGTTTTGGTTTTGATAACAAAAACGTTCAAGTGGCTTTGAGCGCTCAACAAGTTAAGAAGGTGCAACCCGAAGCGGTGTCGCTAGCTCCTTTTGACAGAGATGAAAACGGTAATAGCAAAAGTGGGCAAGATTACTTAACAGTCGATTACGAAAGACTTGTGCCTTTAATAGTTGAAGCAATTAAAGAATTACGTAAAGAAATTAATCAATTGAAAGGTAAGTAATATGGCTGTTACGATAGGCAACGGTACAATTACATATCCTGACGGAACAGTTCAAACTGGTAGTACCGCTACTAACTCAGGTCGACTGATATCCATAACAACTTATACTAGCGGCACTAGTACATATACTGCACCGACAGGATGTAATCGCGTGTATGTAAAGTTGGTTGGTGGCGGCGGCGGGTCCGCCGGATACAATGAATCAGGCGGCGCAGGCGGATATGCAGAAGCTAACGTAGCGTTGACTGCTGGATCACAAGTTACTGTCACTGTCGGTGGTGGCGGCGGTGGCGTGGGATATTATGCCGCGGGTGGCCGCGGCGGCACAAGTAGTTTTGGTGCGTATGTTTCGGCAACAGGCGGCTACGGCGCTAATGCTAACTATAGTCACACTGGGGGCCATGGCGGTGTCGGGTCAGGTGGATTAGTTAACTTAATTGGTGGCGGTGGATCAGGACATTCAAACAGCCATGGCAGTGCAGGCGCCGCACGTGGCGGCGCAAGTTATTTCGGAGCAAGCCATGGCGTACGGCATTCTGGTAACGAACAAATTGGCCCAGGTGCTCCTGGAGCAGGCGCAGCCGGTGGCGTAACTGACGCAGCTAGTGCAGGGCGAACTGGATCGGCTGGATTAGTAATAGTTTATGCATACACGTAAAGGTAAATCATGGCCGCAGTAGTTTTAAATTCATCAAATATAGCTTTTGCAGACGGTTCGCAAACTTCGTCTACTGCTAATATTGGCGAGTTGATATCAGTCACAACCTTTGCGTCTAGTGGCACGTATTTTGTTCCTACTAACTGTACTCGTGTGGTAGTACAACTAGTGGGCGGCGGCGGCGGCGCCGCTGGTTACGGTGAATCAGGTGGAGCAGGAGGCTATGCAGAGGGTACATATACAGTAACACCTGGGTCAACGGTTTCGGTAACAGTAGGTGGCGGCGGTACTTTAGTCGGTTATTACGCCGCAGCTGGAGACGGAGGCACAAGTAGTTTTGGCGCATACCTATCGGCAACCGGCGGATATGGTGCAAACAGAAATTATAGTCATGGCGGCGGGCACGGCGGCGTAGGCTCAGGCGGACAAGTAAATCTTTACGGAAGTTCGGGAACAGGACATATGAACCACGGGAGCCATGCACAATCTTCTTCGTTTGGGGGCGGCTCGTTTTTTGGTGGCCCGGGCGCAAAAGTCAGAGCTAACCAATATGACAACTATTCCCCAACATACGGCAGTGGTGCCAGCGGCGGTATTGGAGAAATAGGATCTTTTGGAACTTCCGCGCCTCCCGGGTGTGTGATAGTTTATGCATATAAGTGAGAACATATGGCAATTACAATAACCGATACAGGAATTGTTTACAGTAGTGCAGATGTGCAAACTACTAGCCCTACTGGTGCAAATAGTAGAGGCCATTTAATCAAAGTAGACACTTATACTAGTGGTACAAATACATGGACAAAACCTTCAGGGTGTACTACAGTTTTTGTAAAACTAGTTGGTGGCGGAGGGGGCTCAGCTGGATATTGCGAATCAGGCGGTGCTGGCGGATACGCAGAAGGTACTTTTAATGTCTCTGCGGTCTCAACTGTTACCGTAACAGTAGGCGGAGGCGGCGGCGGCGTGGGATATTATGCAGCCGCGGGCACTGGCGGCACTAGCAGTTTTGGGTCTTATTTGTCTGCTACCGGCGGCGGCGGAGCAAATACATACTCGAGTCACTCTGGGGGGTTCGGTGGAGTTGGTTCGGGAGGGCAATTAAATCTTTACGGAGGACCTGGCCGCGGCCACACAAACAGTATCGGCCACGGAACTCCTGCACAAGGCGGCCAAAGCTATTTCGGTGGCTCATCTGGATACAATCGCGCAACTAATAACTCTAAAACTTACAACGGTGCCCCGGGAACTGGCGCTCCAGGCGGAAGAACTAACGATGGTAGCACTGGTGTTGCTGGCGAATCTGGATTAGTTATAGTATACTCTTATAAATAAAAGGAGATAAAAATATGAAAAAAGCATTATTACATTCCTTAGAACCGGGCCGCATCTGTCAAGTTGTCGATGTTGGCAGCGAATTTGAAGTTAGCGAATTGTTCTCTTGGGTAGACGTACAAGATGACACAACTACAGCAGATACATACGATTTAGAAACTAACTCTGTGGTTAAGTTTGATATCGTGAACCAACCTGGATTTATCGAAGATGGATACAAAGTGGCCCGTGTAATCGGATACGGCTCCATTGGAAATCAGTTGGATATGATATACAAAGAGATCCAAGCGACTGGTACTATAAGTTCAGACGGCCCATGGGCAACACATATAGCATCAATAAAAGAAGCAATACCAAAAGATGATCCGTATGCAGTACACGAATGGAATCAAGCGTACTATGCTTCTTTAGTTTCCGGCACTAGCGGAAACGTGTAAATACTACACACCTTTCAACTATTATGAATTTCAATAAACGATTCTCTGTAGCTCACTACGACCAGTTTCACGGCGAACATTCCAAAACTTTTTACACTATGATGAAAAACGCGGATCCTGCGTTTATTGCAAACATCCATGATATATACTTTGGTAAATTTTTTAACTACGAATACCAGGGACAAAAAAAGAGATGCGGAAACCCAATGGGTGTCGAAGCTAGCGACGAACAAGTAGACTACTTGTTTAAATTGCAAGAGGAACTTGGAGTTGAAATTAGTTTGACGTTCAACACTGTTGAAGTCCCACACGAAGTTGCATTTGATCCAATAGTTATTGAACAGTTTGTTGAATGGATCGGTGGTTATTACGACAGGGGTTTGCGTAGCTGCACAATGAGCAGCGAACATATTATGCGATTGGGGTGGTTGCAGCAACGATGCCCAGACATGCGCTGGAAAAGCACAGTAAATCAAATTGTTGCAGATGCCCAACAGTTTATTGATTATGCATATTTAGGCTACAACACAATATTGTTAGATCGTAGTTTAAATCGCAATCTTAAAGAACTTAAACGAATTAAGAGAGCGCAAGATTACTTGAATAGCAAAAATCCAGCCAAGCCTGTACTAACTAGCTTACTGGTAGCAGAAGCGTGTATATACCATTGTCCATTTAAGAAAGAACATGACAGCGTAGGCGAAGTTATTAGTACCAGATACTTTCAAGGACCTGGGAACTTAAGTTGCAATGCTTGGCGGAGTGTGCCAGAATTTGCAGCCAGTCCGAGATCCGGTATAAATTTAGTAGCGACTGATATTGAAACATTGAACAAGTTTGCAGAACTGGTTGACATTTTTAAATACTCCGGTAGATTAACTACTCCTGCGTATCCAGCATCTGATGCGGAACATATGAAAGCTGTTTGGTTTTATAGCCCGCCTAGTAAATTTAAACAAGTTGTATCGTTTGTAAATCAAACAGTTTATGCAGATAACTTTAATGATATTGCAGAAAACAATCTTGCACCTTTGCACGATTGGATTCCAGGCTGGATAGATACACGTTATACAAAAAACGATTGGCGAACAACATATAAGCCATACGACGGTATTTGGAAGACTGATGCCGGACAAAAGCTAGAAAAGCTATTACTAAACTGTCGTAGTCAATGTTGGGACTGCCACGAATGTGAACGCACATTCGGCATGCAAGACATAGACAGCGCATTACAAATGAAAAAAGAATTTAATGAACGATTATAAAATAGTTGAAAACTTATTGCCACAGGGCTATGCAGATCAAATTGAACAAGATTTGTTACGAGTAAAATTTCCTTGGTATTACATTGATGATGTTACTAATCCTGAGTACGGAAACAATTCAGGACTAGTGCATATTGCTTTTGATGTTGGTGCTGAGCCTAGCGAATGGCATCCTTTCATTCGACCTATAGTATACAGTATTGAAGAAGCACACGGCAAAAAGATTGATACGGTATTTCGTATCAGAATAGGATTTTTGCCCAGGACCGACGAACCTGAGTACGATTGTAACACGCCGCACGTAGATTTTCTCTGGCCCCATTACACGGCCTGCTATTATGTAAACGATAGTGATGGTGATACAGTGTTATTTGACCAACGCCTGGCCGAGGTAGGAGACAATTTGACAAACGATACTATCAGAGCGTATACAGCAAAGACAGACTTTACCGTCAAGGCCAGATGTGCACCGAAAAAGAATTCAGTGTTCATCTTCAACGGTGATCAATTTCATGCTAGTTCCAAGCCTAAACAACATGCTAGGAGATTAGTTATCACAGTAAATTATTCGATTAAGGAGTAGTACCATGTATCACGATGTTAAATCTATTGTTATTGTTGGCGGCGGCACTAGCGGCTGGATGACTGCCGCAGGCATTTCTAAATTATTGCCAAATGTTAAATTAACGTTAGTAGAGTCTCCTGCTATACCCATTATTGGGGTAGGCGAAAGTACTATCGGACACATTAATCAGTTCTTGACAATGTTAGGTCTTAGAGATGAAGACTGGATGCCCCATTGTAATGCAACTTATAAAACGTCTATCAAATTTATCGACTTCAGAGAAAACCCAACAGAAAACCCTCATACGTTTCATTATCCATTTGGGGTATATGATTTTACCGATAAACCACGTGGCTTGATGGAGTGGTTTCTTGCTAGTGCTGACAGAGCTGACATTACACCTGATAACTTTGCAGAATTTTATCATGACGCAATTCTTATGACAGATAAGAACAAAATGACTAAAAATGAAGATGGTAAAATCAGGGGATTTAATTTTAACTTTGACACAGCGTATCATATGGATGCTGCATTGTTTGGAAATTGGCTCCGCGATAATTTATGTTTACCAAGCGGCATGACACATGCAGTGGAGACTGTCGACAAGATAGTTCAACGTGAAGACAAAAGCATTGAAAAAATTATTACAAAAGAAGGATCGGAGTTCAGTGCAGATTTGTTCATTGATTGTTCGGGCTTTAGAAGCATCTTGCTTGATCAAACGTTAAACGAACCTTTCATTAGTTTTCATGATACGCTGTTGAATGACAGGGCAGTGGCTACAGTTATTCCTTACATCGATAAAGAAAAAGAAATGGAAAATTATACTAGCTGCACAGCAATCGAAGCGGGCTGGGTTTGGAATATCCCACTGTGGCATCGAATTGGCACAGGCTATGTTTATAGTAGTAAGCACGCAACAGAAGAAGAAGCAGAAGCTCAATTGCGAAAACACTTAAAAAGTAATCGTATGATATTTCCTGACGCAGAACGTGCAGATACGTGCGAAGTCCGTCACATTAAGATTAGACACGGCGTGCATGAGCGAGCATGGGTTAAGAATGTGGTGGGCATCGGCTTAGCTAACGGATTCATTGAACCGTTGGAATCAACTGGATTAATGCTAACGCACGAAGGTATTGTTAAACTGTGTAGCACTTTGTCGATGCGCAATGGAAGAGTTAGTAATTACGATGTTGATTTATTTAACTTTGGTTTCCAAGAGCAAATAATAGGGTTCAAAAATTTTATTAGCCAGCACTATGCGTTAAGCATGAGAAACGATACGCCGTACTGGAAAGAAGTGTCTAACAACATATCTTATTCTAGGAACACAAACTCTGTTACTAGTTTGTCGGGTTTGGACCATGACGTTTTAAGCCAGTCTGACTTAGGTTTCAGAATGCACCGGACTCGTAAATTTGATACAAGTATGGGCGGAATCACATACATTGCTGCTGGTATGGGATATAATCCAATAGAAAAGAATTTCCTAACATATGAAGATAAGCGTGTTATGGATAGCCCCGAAAATCGCAAATCTGTTTACGATAACTGGCTAGAACACAAAGCAGAAGTATTAAAACACATAGATACTTTACCTAGTCACTATGAGTTCTTGAAGACAAATATCCATAAATAACATATAGGGGTTATCCATGGAACAAAGATACAGACGAGATTATACCGGCGAAAACGTAATATTTTCAACCACACAAGTTAAAGGTGTGCTGGAAAATCATTACGAATGGGTGCCTAACACTATCGAAGAAGAACACACCGGATATGCGGCTGTATTTGGCAACGGACTTAGCAGAGCGGGTTTAAATTTTGAATTATTTAGACATCACCGCGGTGGACTACATGCAAGTAAGAAACTAACCACTTACGGTTGTAATGCTATGTTTAGAGACTGTGACCCACACGTTTTAATAGTCACGCATCCAGCAATTGCCAACGAAGTTGCAAAGACCTCGTACCCGGACAATAATGCAGTTGTTACATCAGTTAAGAATGTTTTAAAACATCCCGATAAGTTTCATCTTATCCCTTATAATCCGTCTTTTACAGCCGGCGCCACTGCACTGTACGTGGCAGCTTTTGACGGCCATAAAAAAGTGTACTTTTTAGGATTTGATGGACAAGACACCCTGGGCATTAATAACAACATATACGCAGGGACAAGCGGTTATCCAACAAGAACCGCAGATGTGGACCATCCTCGTTGGATAAGGGAAGCAATGACAGTGTTTACCACTTATCATAATACAGAGTTCATCAGAGTTATGCCATATGGCGGTGAAATTATGCCCGAAGAATGGAAGTATGCACCTAACGTTAGACAAATAGGCATGCGCCAATTCGTCAGCGAAGTCGATTTAGGTGCAACTTAATTCTGTTGCTCTAACGCAGTAATTTTATCTCTACTAGACTTTAATTTAAATGTACGCCAAACGCCTGGGTGCAGTGGCTTTGGGTGGTCGTCCAACTTAACCCAGCAATAGCCTTTATGCTCGTTGTTGAGCTCAGGCACAAACTCTTCTTCGACTTTGATTAAGAAAGTGTGATACACAAAAGTATTTTTGGCGCTAGTGTATTGTTCAATAGGGATAACTTTAGCACCTTTGATTTCTCCGCCCATTTCTTCTCGAATTTCTCTGTGTAATGCTTCTAACTCAGTTTCGCCCTCTTCGATTTTGCCACCAACAAGCCCCCAAGTATTTGGGTAGCGTTTGCCGTTTCTTAGTAAGAACAAATATCGTTGAGTGCGGCTACAGTAAATTAATGCGCCGCAACTAGCTTTTATAGAATTAGTTGCCATTTTCCAGCAGTGTATGCACCTTCGTAACTCTTACTCCATGTACCAGCACTCCATCTGTACTGAGTAGTGGTTGTAAGGTTTGTTACATATTCTATACTATCTGAAGCATCGCTGTCAAATGAAACGACCCAATAAGATCCATTAAATTGGATAATGTCATTTGCTTTAGCGGAAATTGGCGTACTACTTGCACCAATCCAGTTATACGCCGCAGCGTTGGCACCAGTAGCGGTAGTATTGTAATCGTTAACTAACAAGTATCGTGTACCGTTTGTCGGGGTAGGCAAATCTGCGCCAGGTCTTGAACTTAAAGGATCGATTATAGCAGTAATAGCAGTTAGCGTATTAACTGGAATGGTATCGATGTCTGGAGTCCAAAGCATTGATGTTTCGTTTTGTGGATTGTAAGCAACAGTACCAACCACTTCATTGCCATCGTCTAACTCCAGTTTAATCTGACTAGAGCCGTTAATCAAGTTACCATAAACGTTTACTACATCTCTCCATTTAACTGTATTGCCGATTTGTGTAACTACACTAGTAAACGATAATCTATCACCCAGGTTAGCAGTAATATTACTGTTAGTAGTAATGGTGTCACCGTTAGTACTAATAACAACACAGTTGCCACCTACGTTAGAACCAGATACTCGCATACCAGGAATAATGCCTTTACTGCTAGATACAGTAATAGTAGTGTTAGAAGTAACATTTGCTGCAATCTTTTTAACAACTTGCTCACCTAATACATCGTTAACTGGATTTTGGTACGGCACTAAAGTCAATTGGTTGTTTAGTAAGATTACGCCGTATTGCATAGGAGTAAAATATTGTTTGCTTAACAAGTTTACATCGTCGTAAATTGCACTGTTGATGTCTCCGTTGGCATCGTATACGCTGGCAATAATCTTTTGGATAACGCCCATCTTCTTAACTAATGCAGGAGCGCTCAACCAAATTGGAAGTTGGAAAGTTAATGTGGCAATGTCGATAGGATTTTCTGTACCCATTGGTACAGTACGAGAACTCCATGCAATGTCAGTTAACAATACGTAACTTAAACTAGACCAATCAACATAATTGTCAGTGCTTTGAATTTCTAAAGCAGGGTTGAATAATGTGCTGATTTGTTCAATCAACTGTAACTTCTGTTCTGTGTTGCTAGTCCAAATGTCTAGTTTAATTGTTAAGCTATAAGGCACAGGCATTAAACGTTCAACAGATAGTGTGTCGCCTTGCTGTGTTCCGTACGAACCGGTATACGGATCATACACACGCTCTCTTAACTGCATCTTGCCCACATAAGATGGATTTTGTACACGGTCTCTGTCGTACTTTAATTCGCTAATATAAGCAGCCATTGCAGGAACAGTGTTTAAGAAGTTTTCACTGTTTTGCTTGATAATACTTGCTGCTTGTCTGCTACTGTCGCCGTAGATAACAGGCACACGTTGTAAGGCTGTAATGCCGTTACGATCCTTGCCAAACTCTACTTGGAAGTTTGACACCATACGAATAAATTGAATAACAAATCTTCTGATTTGCTGGTCATAAAAGAACTGTTGAAGGGCCATAATTAATTGTCCGCTTTAGGTGTAAGTGCTTTACTAAGACTTTGTCTGACAGGAACAGTTTGTCCTTCGACGTTAGTAAAGGTTGTTTGGTTATTAACGAAGATACTTCGTTGTGTTTGGTTGTTTGGTCCCGGAGTCAACTCTGTACGTACATTGTCTTCAATCTTAATCCAACGTTTACCGTCGAAACGGAATAAACGATTTGGTAAGTAATCTGTACGTAAAGTGTAATCGCCTATACGTGGGCTTGCAGGGAAACTAGTTGCAGCCGTAACAGGCCAACCGTTTGGAGCAGTTCCGTCACCTCCTAAGTAAGCAGGAATGTTAGTATCAGGAGTTACATAACCCGACGATGCTAGTGTAGTATTGCTTGAAGCAGTTAACTGAGTATTGTCAGTATAAGTACCCAACGGGTCGCCAGGACCGCCTGTTGGTGTTAGTGGTTCCACATATAATCTGTCAGTATTGTAACCACTAACAGGAACGTCGATTTGTGCTTGTGCAATAATAGCATCGTTAATTTCGTTCAACTTACTATAGTTAGTAATAATCTGTCCGATAGGTGTATCCAAATTCTCACTAGCCATTATGTTGTTCAGGATATCTTTGTATTCTTGACTATCGACCAATGGAGTCATCTTAATACGAATCAAATGCGGCCACCAAGTTTGGCTAAAGCCTTCGGCAGCAAATGTAACATCTTGTACGACGTAGAAGCGTTTTAATACCGCTGGGATTTCTGCGTTTAACGGATAGTAATCCTTTTTGTGTTGCAATTCTAATACGTCACCTGCCATAATCTTGCGACCCAGCGTAGCAACGGTATCAGTTAAGTGGAACGTCATGATAATCGTATCTGCACTTAAGAAGATACCAAATTGTTGCAAGTCAAAGTCATTGTCGTTGACTGTGTAAATGCCGCGTAACTGATAAACGCTGGTATCATACTTGCGGTCTCTGTTTTCTAAGAACAACAAGTCTTGAATGTTTAATGCACTTTCATTTGCGTAGTTAGGTTTAGTTGCATCTTTCCAGTACACGCTAATTGGCGTACCTGAACTAATAGTGCTGGTTGTTGGGCTGCTAAGTGTTACTGTGTTAGCAGTTACATTAGAGCTAAAAATAACAGTATTGGCAGCAATTCCGACACCACTTAAAGTTTGTCCTACTTCAAATGACGCAACGTTTGCAAAACTTAAAGTAACAGCGTTAGCAGAAACGTTTGATGTTGTAGTATATGCAACACTTTGATTCAAAGGACCAAGATATTTGTGTAGCAAAATGCCCGTGCCGCCAATAGTGAATTCTTCACTGATACGTCTATCGAAAAATTTGAAATCATTGCTGTGGTTGTCACGCCACATACTTAATCTTGGCATACTGAATCCTGTTTATAGTGTATTTATGGTTAGATTGACAGTAATTACCAAAGGCTGTATAATTACACCATGCAAGAAATTCACCAAAAGCACAGGGATGAGTTAGATGTTTTGCTGACCCAAATGCAAAACACCAAAGATATGCGGGCTAAAAGCACACTTTGGAAGTTCTACAATAATACCCGACTAATTTGGGTGGAATTAGACACGGAAATGATCCAGTGCAGGCGACGGGGAAAGCTAACACAAAAGTATACAGATTTGGAAGCCCAGTACGCTGAGTGTATTAAGACATTTGAACAGTGGACTGTAATGGCCACACTTTTGTACTAATTGACTTTAATTGATTTTGGTTATATAATACATATATGGAATACAAAATCGAAGCCAAAAGCGAAACGTCCCGTAAATTCTTAGAAGCACTTATGCCTTCTTTGATTGAACAGTTGGGACTTACAAACAGCCGCCGAGCAGTAATGGTAAAAGTTTCCGACGATATCGACGAAGGTATGGCTGGGTCAACTGTATACGTTGACTTTGCTGATTGCTATTTGGTTTTGATTAAACCCGAAAAGCGTTTGACAAAAGCCAAGTTGATTAACATGGCAACAACATTAGCACATGAAATGGTGCATGTTCGTCAAATGGCCAAAGGCATGATGAAGATTCTGCCCAACAATGCACGTATGTGGATGGGCAAGCGTTACAGCAACAAAGTAGCGTATTTGAACCAGCCATGGGAATTGGATGCGTTTGCAAAACAAGAAATTTTAGTCCGCAGGGCTATCGAGGTATAAATGTATAAGTTAATAAACAAAGCAGGCGCCGAGTTAGACGGGTTTGAAACTCTGGACTCTGCTATGCAAGCCGCAAAGGCTGTGGGATTCTTTGTAACAATTAAAGGCCCCGACTTTGAGGTGTGTGGTATTTTTGGTGTAGACAGCGTTAAAGACGGCCTGTGCCCGGATGGTGTTGTTTATGATTGGAACAAAGCGAGCCGTATTGGCCGTGTTAAAAAGGAGCGTGTGTAATGGCAACAGTTGCAGGTGTGAAGATTAAGATTAAGGCTCCTAAGGTAGCCCGCGTAAAATTTGCAGATGAAAAATATACAGGTGCAGAGCCACTTTGGGATACCGAAGAAGCACTGGCCATGGATGACGCCACGTTTGACCACTACTTGCGCCGTAGCTTTTACTACTACAATTATCATTACAGCCAAAAAGACTGTAAGAAGCAAGTAGTAGCATGGATGCAAAAGCAAGAAGGTATGTTTACCAAGGATGAGCTCAAAGCATACATCCGTAGTTCGGACCGCGCAACTAGCATGACAGCGTGTAGCCTTGTGATGGCTCATGTGCAAGGCATGCCACTTAAGCCACGTCATATTGAGTTTCTTAAAGAAGCTATCCAAACAGCTATTAACTCTGCCGAACCTGAAGCAGACGAAGCAGTAGCAGACACAGCTAAAGCATACGTTCCCACTATCCAGGACCGCATGAATGAAAAAACTAGTGAAATTATCGGCGAGCTCGAAGGCGTGTTTGACGATGTTGCAACAGGTGTTAAAAACTCAACAAAGTTGTATGATTTCCTAGTAAGCAACAACGTGGCACAAAGCCAGTTAGGAAAATATGAAGGACTATACAGCAAGCGGAAAGCGGAGCTTGAACTTGCACAGTCAAAGAAAGACGAGCAGGTTAAAGAGGGCTACAGCCATCTTAAAGCAGCTGACTTCAAACGAATCATTGGATGGATCGACGACCTCCTGTCGGCCGTGGATCAGTACCGCGGGGTTAAAAAGGCAACAAAGAAGGCTCGAGTCAAGAAAGCTCCAAGCAAAGAAAAACTGGTTGCCAAACTCAAGTACGCTAAAACTGATGCGGCACTCAAAATTGTTTCGATCAATCCAGCTGACATTATCGGATCTAGTGAACTTTGGGTCTACAACACTAAGACTCGCAAGTTGGGCAAGTATGTGGCAGCAGCCTACAAACAGCTTTCAATCAAAGGGACAAGCATTGAGGGATTTGACACAGACAAGTCCACGAGTAAAACCCTACGTAAACCAGAAGAAAAGCTGAAAGAGTTTGCCAAAGCAGGCAAAATCCAATTACGCAAGTTCTTGGACGAAATCAAAGCTACGGAAACTAAGCTCAACGGACGAATTAGCACTGACGTAGTGTTGCTCCGAGTAGCGTAACCAAAGATGTCCTGCTAGCTAAATACTGCTAACAGGACATTTTTATGACAGCTAATGTTAGTATCACAGCAGGATTACAAAACGACCTAAGTATACAAACAAGTAACTTAGGTGGCCCGGGCCCGATTAGTACAGCCAGTGCAATCGCCGCCAATCCGGAAATTCAAACACTAAACCAACTTCGTAACGACATGGTCGATTACATTCGTTTGCGTTTAGGTGACCAAATTGTTGACGTTGAACTAGACAAAGAACACTACGACTTGGCCATCAAACAAGCACTAGTCAAGTACCGTCAACGTGCGCCTAATGCACACGAAGAAAGCTATGCGTTCTTGGACTTGTTGCCTGAAGTACAAGAATACATTTTACCTAGCTATATTACGGAAGTGCGCCAAATCTTCCGCAGAGGTATCGGTAGCGTTACAGGCACAACAGCTAGCCAATTTGAACCATTTGCCAGCGGATACTTAAACACATATATGTTGGTTGCTGGCCGTGTTGGCGGTTTAACTAACTACGAATTGTTTACACAATACCAAGAACTAGCTATGAAGATGTTTGGCGGATTTATGAACTTTACATGGAACCGCGTAACCAAGAAGCTAACTATTGTTCGTAAAATCCCAAGCTACGGACACACTTACTTTACACTGAATAGTTTGACTGCTACAGGTACAGCAGTAGGCAGCACAATTACTATTACAACAAACACACCGTATACATTAACAGTGGGCGACAGTGTTTATATTGGTAACTGCCCTATTAGTGGTTACGGCGGACAATACTTGATCCAAAGTATTAGTCCATCTGGAACACAATTAACAGTCCTTGCTAATCAAACACTAGGCGCAACTAGCGTAACTGGATTTGATTTGAGCTCTACACAAATTTGGAGCCCATCAGTAGACGGAATTGATAATACTGAAAGTGTGCTACTTTGGATTTATAACTACAAACCAGACAGTATGCTATTAAGCGATCCGCTAGTTTATCCATGGTTGCAAGACTATGCGTTAGCGTTTGCTAAGAGTATTCTTGGACAAGCCCGTGGTAAGTTTAGTACAGTTGCTGGCCCGCAAGGTGGATCGCAACTAAACGGTGCAGCATTACTAGCAGAAGCGCAAGCAGAAATGGAATCGTTAGAAGAACAGTTGAAGAACTATGTCGACGGATCTACTCCGTTGTATTGGGTAACAGGATAAAACTATGAAAATTACAGATATTATTACAGAAGGCAAAATCAAAGGCGCAGACGGTAAGGCTTGCTGGAAAGGCAAGAGATATGCTGGGACAGAAAATGGCAAAGACAAATGCATTCCTGTGAAAGAAGCTCGTCCTATTAGTAAACCTGAAGATGCAGTTGCCGCTGTTAAAAAATTTACAGCTTATGTAAAACGAAACATTGTAGATTTAGGTAGTATGGCCAGCTTTAAATCTAAATATTCCAACCAACCTTATGTTGATAAAAGATTTGAAGGATTCCTTACTCGAGCCGATGGAACACCAGTGACTCCTATATTCAATCTCGGGGGTAAGTTAAAATTAGTTGGGCCCAATAAAGAGTATTTGAATATACCGATAGAAATGTATTATAGATTCCAAGGGCTTATGTCTGGCGGAGTTTTTGAACAAGACATATTAAAACAGTTAGGTTATCAACAAGGTGTAGCAGAAGGTGATGTAGTAGCTTTCCCTAAAAAGCACAAAGGTGATTTAGAAGATACACATTCATGCGTTAAATGCGGCGGCGATTTACAAGGCGGAACATACATGGGACACAAAGTCAAAGTATGTATTCCATGCAAGCAAGTATATCTACCACCTAACTCGGGCATTGACCAAAAAGGTAATAAGATTAAAGAAAGTGCAATTAAATTAGATGAATTTGCACCCGGCAATGGCGAAGGTGGCGGACAGTGGCTTACAGATGATCAAATAGCAGATATCGTAGGCGAAGACTGGTATGAATTTGATGTAAGCGGCGACCAAGGCAATATTCCCATGAACGGCGAACGTGCCAGATTATTCCTTGTACAAGAAGCAGAAGCGTATTTGCGTGACCGCGGTTACAATGTAAACGTGCTCGATGTCAAAGATATGGATGACAACTTGGCTTGGTATATTTCTGGCGCATTAAACGAAGATTGGCAAAAAGCTAACCGTAGAGATAAAACTGCGGGCATGAGCAAAAAAGCAGTTAAAGCGTATCGCAGAGAAAATCCAGGCAGCAAATTGCAAACAGCAGTAACAACGAAGCCCAGCAAGCTAAAGCCAGGATCAAAAGCAGCTAAACGCCGTAAATCATTTTGTGCCAGAATGAGTGGCAATAAAGGACCAATGAAAGACGAAAAAGGCCGCCCAACTCCAAAAGCTAAAGCATTGAGAAGATGGAACTGTGAATAGTTGACATTGCTCAAATAATAATATAAAATGCTCTGTAATAGGAGCATTTTTTATGATTATAGGTATCTGCGGTTTTATTGGTAGCGGCAAAGACACAGCCGCAGACTATTTGGTTAACTTTCATGAATTCAGACGTGAGAGCTATGCTAACTCATTGAAAGATGCAGTTAGTGCAGTATTTGGGTGGGACAGAACATTATTAGAAGGCCGCACTAAAGAATCCCGTGAATGGCGTGAACGCAAAGACGAATGGTGGACTGCACGGTTAGGTCGCCTTGTTACTCCACGTCTTATGTTACAGTTATGGGGCACCGAAGTTTGCCGCCAAGGCTTTCATGATGATATTTGGATTGCAAGTATTGAAAACAAGTTGCGCCAAAGTAAAGATAACGTTGTTATTACTGACTGCCGTTTCCCTAACGAAATTAAGTCCATCAAAGATGCAGGTGGTAAGATTGTTTGGGTACACAGAGGGCTAATGCCTGCGTGGTACGATACAGCAGTAGCAGCCAACAAAGGTGACCCTACAGCACAAGAAGCACTAGAAGAAATGGGAATCCATGCTAGTGAAACAAGTTGGGTTGGCACTGATTTTGATTATGTTATCGATAACAACGGGACTATTGATAACTTGTGTCAGCAGCTTAAAAATCTGGTGTAAGCGGCGACTCTTTCCAGGGTAGTTTACTATGTGCAAGTTCTACCCTGCAATTTAAACAAACTGATTTTAGATTAAGTGAACTAGTGTTTCTTAGATTCCCATCTACGTGAAACACAGTCATTTGCTTCTCGGGATATTTGGCCTTATATCCGCACTTCTCACAAATTGCTTTTTTACGATACCCTGCTTTAAACCAAGCAGGTATTGATTTGTGTCTTTTACCGGCTCTTGCGCAGCCATCGCATACTGAACGATAGTACGTTTTATCTTCTTTGTGGCAATTAATAGCTACAGGTTTGCTATGGCACACAGGGCATAATGGTCTGTTCATATGGTATTTACACAAAACCTTAATTAAGGGCAACCAAACTGGGCATATTTGACTTTATCCGATAAATATCTTTAACAGTTTTATAAGGATATGAAACATGGCATTAGTTTCACCAGGCGTACAAGTTACGGTTACAGATCAAAGTAATTACGCACCAAATGCAATTGGTTCGGTTGCTTACATTTTATTAGCAACAGCAGAAGATAAAGTCGCCCCAGGCGGCACTGCTATTGCTGCGGGTACTACAGCAGAGAACGCAGGCAAAGTATATAACATTACTAGCCAGCGTGATTTGGTTACTACATTCGGTACTCCAACATTTTACACAACAGCCAGCGGCGCTGCAATCAACGCAGACGAGCGCAACGAATATGGCTTACTAACAGCATACAGTTTGCTAGGCGTTAGCAATACTGTTTATGTTCAACGTGCTAACGTTGACTTAGCAGCATTGGCAGGTTCTACAACTCGTCCATTGGCCAATCCGTCAACAGGCAGCTTCTGGTTGGACACATTGTCTACAAATTGGGGCGTATACGAGTGGAACGCTACTACACAGGCATTTACTTTAAAGACACCTACTCCGATTTATTCGGCAGATGACTTAGATACAGCGGATTATACTCCATTGTCTACTATTGGTAGCATTGGCGATTACGCTATTAACGTATTTGATGCAACTAACCCAGTATTCTACAAAGATTACAACAATTCATGGCAATTAGTCGGTAACGTAGGATGGGAAAAAGCATGGCCAGCTGTCATAGGATCAGCAGCCGCTGCAAACATTTCGGCGGCATTAGGTGTAGCAGGTACCGTGACAATTAACGGTAACGTTATTAACGTTGCACTATCTGACACATTGTCGACTATTGCAAGCAACATCACAGCAAACGTAGGCGGCGTTTACGGCAGAACATCAACAACTTCAGTAAACTCTACAGGACAGTTGATTATCTCTGCAGACAGAACTGCGATGAGTAATGGCTCAACAGCAGACGGTCGTGCAAATATCAGCTTTAACAGCACAACAGGTAACATTAGCTCAGTACTTGGTATTGCTAACGTTTCTTCTTATGCTAGCCCAGCAGTATCGATTGCACCTTATTATACTGTACCAGAATGGCAGTCAAATGATGCAATTCCTCGCCCAACAGGCTCTGTATGGCAAAAAGCCAGCCAAGTTGGTACAGGTTTGAACGTTGTCGTCAAGTCATTTAACGCTACTACACAAGCGTGGGACAGTCAATCTGTACCTAACTACTCTAGCGTATTTGCTGCTACATTCGGACTAGATCCAACAGGCGGTGGATTGAATGTCACACAAGGTAGCTTGTTTGCGGAATACAATTCCAATGAAAATGCAACTCCAAGTACATACGTTTGGTATCGTAAAAATACAGGTGCAACAACAGTAGTTGGCGCAGTTACTACTCCAGTAGCAGCAAACGTTGGCGCATCGTTTACTTTAACAACAAGAGCAAATGCTTCGTTGGGTACAACGACTACTTATACTGTTACGGTTTCTGCTGCCACAGTACAAGGCTTTATTAACGCAGTTAGCGCAGCAGCTATTCCTGATGTATCGGCAGCATTGTCAAGTACAGGTGCAATGACTTTGGTTCATGCAAAAGGCGGCGACATGGTGCTAACAGATGGTGCAGGAACACCATTGGCTAACATCGGTATTACAACAGGCGCAACAAATGTCTACGCAACACCGGCACTAAACAGTTCTGCATTAGTTGCATCTAACTGGGAACCGCTAGAAGTTGAAACTTACACTCCAGCTGTTTCGCAACCATATGTTGCCCCAGAAAATGACAAGTTGTGGTACTATAACACACCAAGTCGTGCTGACATTATGGTAAGCAATGGCAGTGCTTGGGTTGGCTACAGAACTCTGAGTAGCGACATTCGTGGTTATAACCTAACAACAACAAACCCAACTGGCCCTATCATTAGCAGCAGCCGTCCAACAAAACAAGACGACAACACTGACTTGGTATATGGTGATTTGTGGTTAGACACTAGCGATTTGGAAAACTATCCTAAGTTGTCAAGATGGCAAAGCGTTTCAGGGGTTGATCAATGGGTGGCAATCAATAACACAGATGCTACAAGCCAAAACGGTATTATCTTTGCAGATGCACGTTGGGCTACGGATGGTACAACAGATCCTGTAACTGGCACTATTCCAACTATTGCTCAGTTGTCAGAAAGCAGTTACGTAGACTTGGATGCGCCTAATGCAGCATTGTATCCACGTGGCATGTTATTGTTCAACACAAGAGCAAGCGGTTACAACGTTAAGCAATATAAGAGTGCTTACTTCACATCAGCAGCATATCCAAACGAAACATTGCCTACAGCACAAGATGCTTGGGTAAGCGTAAGCGGATTTGATGCAAGCGGTGTTCCAAACTTTGGCCGCAAAGCACCGCGCGGTGTAGTTGTCGCAGCTCTTAAGAGTGCTATCGACAGTAGCACAGCATTACGTGAAGATCAAAACGTGTTTAACTTGATTTCTTGCCCTGGATATCCAGAGCTAATGCAAAACATGGTTGCGTTGAACGAAGACAGAGACAACACTGCATTTATCGTTGGCGACACACCAATGAGATTACCAGCTAATGGTACTGATATCCAAGCATGGGCACAAAACAGTGTAGGTTCAACTTCAACTTCTGAAGAAGGACTAAACACTATTAACCCATACGTTGGTGTTTACTACCCAAGCGGCCAAACAAATGATTTGTCTGGTAACGCCGTAGTTGTACCACCGAGCTATGCAGTATTACGTGCTATCGTTAAGAGCGATAACATTGCTTATCCTTGGTTAGCACCTGCTGGTACACGTCGTGGTTTAATTGATAACCTTAACGCTATTGGTTATGTTGACGATGTAAGCGGTGCGTTTGTTTCTGTAGGCGTAACACAAGGCTTACGCGATGTAATGTACACTAACAAGATTAACCCGTTAACATACTTGCCAGGCACCGGTTTGGTAATCTACGGACAAAAGACTTTGAGTTCTACTCCAAGTTCGTTGGACCGTATTAACGTAGCAAGACTGGTTAACTATCTGAGATTGCAGTTAAACACATTGGCTCGTCCGTTTGTATTTGAACCAAACGATCCAATTACACGTAACTCTATTACAGCAGTTGTTTCTAGCTTGCTAAATGACTTAGTTGCTAAACGTGGCGTAACAGACTACCTAGTAGTTTGTGACAGCACAAACAACACCGCAGAACGTATTGCTCGTAATGAACTATACGTTGATGTAGCAATTCAACCAACTAAAGACGTTGAGTTTATCTACATCCCAATTAGATTGAAGAATGCTGGAGAAATCGAAGCAGGCAATCTAGCATCAGCTACAGCCGTAGGAACAGGAGCATAATATTATGGCAGTTTCATCATTAACAAGATTCACAGTTCCATTAGGCGGAAACCAGAGTGCTAGCACTCAAGGTCTGCTTATGCCAAAGTTGAAGTTTCGCTTTCGCGCAACTTTTGAAAACTTTGGTGTAAGTAACCCTAAGACAGAACTAACAAAACAAATCGCAAGTTTTGCTCGTCCTACAGTGGGCTTTGATCCAATTGAAGTCCCAGTATACAACAGTAAAGTTTACTATGCTGGCCGCCCAACATGGGAAGCAGTGCAAGTTGTATTACGTGACGACGCAGCAGGTAACGTAAGCCGCTTAGTTGGCGAACAGTTGCAAAAGCAATTTGACTTCATGGAACAAGCAAGTGCAAGTTCTGGTATTGATTATAAGTTTATCACACGTTTAGAAATGCTAGACGGTGGTAACGGTACTATCGAACCAACAGTGCTTGAAACTTGGGAAATGTATGGTTGCTTCTTAACTAACGTTAACTATAATGACGTTGATTACAGCAGTAACGACCCAGTAACAGTAACTATGCAAATTCGTTATGATAATGCTATCCAAATTAACAACGGTGGTGTTGGTAACACAGTTACACGTACTAACGGCGGCGTACTAACAGGTTAATACACAGTTAATCAAATTAGCCCACTTCGGTGGGCTTTTTTATTGGATAAATATTGTTATGGCCAGCTTATATAACGCAGATTTAAAACCACTAGGATACGGAGACAAAACGCATCCGTACGACCATGCTACAAAATTATTTGTAGCGGACAATATGCGTTTAATGCCGAAACAAAAGTTTCTGTATTATGTTGTATTAAACATAGACGTAGGCATTATCCAAAATATCTTAACTAGCAGCCAGTCTATTTCAGACCCTATTAGCAGTCAAGACTTAATACAACAATACGAAGCAGGGTTAATGGCCAAGCGTGTAGACTTACCTAAGTTTACATTGAACACAAAAACCATGAATGCGTATAATAGAAAAAACGTAGTGCAAACTCACATCACTTATGATCCTATTTCTATTACTTTTCATGACGACGCAGCAGATATAATCACAAATCTGTGGAACGATTATTATACGTACTATTATAGAGACAGCGATTACGATACTACACTATATCAGTTGCCACACAAATATCAACCACGTAATGCAGAAAAGTGGGGATTTAGTCCAAGAAATAGTAACCTGAAACCGTTTTTTAGAAGCATTCAGATTTATAGCTTACATCAAAAACGATTCACAGAATACACTATTGTGAATCCGATGATTTCGTCTTGGAGACATGGAGAACATGACTCTTCGGCGGACAACGATACTATGGAAGCGTCGATGACCTTGTCGTACGAAACTGTAAAGTATAAAACAGGATATGTTAATGCAGTAGATGTAAATGGATTTTCTATACTGCACTACGACAATTTCCAAAGTCCTATTTCTACCAGTACAACTAACATATATACCGATTCTGGTTTTATTGGCGCAACAGAAGGCGCAGCAAAAGACTTAGCCCGCCCAGACGGCAAGAGTGGAAGTGCAGATGTACTAAGCAACATTCTAAGTGCCTACAGATTTTACAATGGCGTTAAAAACGCAAACTTTGGATCTATACTTTCTACAACAGTAGGACAAATTGGCACAAAACTTATTAATGGTGCAATTAACGGGGCAATCAATGGCGCATTTTTCCCAACACTAGGAGGCGCTGGCGCTGGTGTATACGGAAGCAGTCAAATCTATAATAATGCAGGTATAAGCAACTATAGTCCTTACGGCGCTCCTTTGTCTACATTAGGTGTTACTATTGCTAACCAATCAGCAGGTATTGTTACTGGCGCAGCAGTTAATTTAACAAGTCAGTTATCCAACCAAGTAGTTAACGACATAACACGAGGGGTATCAGCCCCCGGGGGAGTATTAGCAGCGCCTATACAAAGTCCAGTATACGATCAACGTGCAACCAGTCGATTTGTTCAACTCGATCAATGGGGCAATCCTATAGCCGGCCAAGGCACAACAGCAACAGTAGTAACAAACAGTCAAGGTCTGCCTGTTGCGTCACAAGTCTCGGCTACACCTGTAACTGGTAAATTAGCAGGCGACTACGATGTAACTAATCCGTCGAAAAATGCAGTCAGCACTGAAACAACTTACGGGGCATTCGGTCAAAAAATTGAAACAACTACTTATTCGGGCGGCACAAGAGTTGTCCGTGAAGTAGCAGAAGACGGAACTAAGAAAGACTTACAGATTATTCCTTCTGCGCCAACAAATCAAATTATTAACCCAGGAAGTAATTCCCCTCAAGTTGCAACTAATTTGTATAGAGATACAAGAACTGGAATTATATACGACAAGAGCGGTACGTTAGGTGCGCAAATTCAAAATTCAGTATCTGCAACTACTGGTACAGTTGCTGGTTTGTACGCCGGCCAAAGTTTGAACACTGCACTAAATTCAACAGCATTAGGCAAGACGGTATTAGGAAGAACAGTATCTGCAGGTGTATCAAGTGTTGTTGGCGCCCAAGTTGGTATCTGGACAAACAATGGTTCCCAGTTAGTACTGAACAAAGTATCGGGATACGTGAGTCAAGCGTTTAATTCTGCATCGGGTGCCATCGGTGACGTTGTCGGAACTTGGTGGAATGGCGCAGGGTATAACCCGAACGATCCTACTAAAAACTTAGTATCTACAAGTGCCCCGGATGCGAACGGCAATACAGTTTATACATATAAAGACGGCACTAAAGTTACGTTAGATGCTTTTAACGACAAAGTTAAAGAAGAAAAACCAGCAGACAGCACAAACTCTTGGAGTACTACTAACTGGGCAACTGGCACATTCGGTTCGAGCAAAGATTCAGTTGCTAACCAACCGGCCGGCACTACATTATCTGACCAATGGGGTAACCCTGTGTATTCTGGTTACGGCGGCAGCTGGAACGGTGACGGCAGAACGCTTGACGAAGTATACGCTGAAAATCTATTAGACAATAAAGCAGTAGAAGATCAATTCTGGAAAAATGCACAAACGACCGGCCAAGGCTACGTGCCAATTGACTACAACATGGGCGACGAAGGTGAATAATCAATGACAACATACAATCCTCAACAACCTAGCAATTTAAATTCTAGCGGTAGTAATAACTCTACCAGATACTTTAATAACTTTTTTACACCTACATATACAGTAAGTGCAAACACTAACGATGCGTTGCTGGGTTATTTTGAACAGCAAACAGGTAACATCGAAAGTGCGAAGCTACTAGCTCAAGCAGTAATAGACACATCGCGAGCACAACGCCAAGACCCAATGGCTGTATTAGATGAATTTCAAAAATTGTCATCGGGCGAGCTCAACGCAGTCTTGGCACTGTACTTAAATACTTCTCGAGTTAATACAAGTTTGTTGGGTATTAAAAATACACCTACCCCTAATCCTTTTGTAACCAGATCAATCATAGCATAATATGGCCAAGTACAGTCAAGGCAAGTATCAAATTAAAAACCCTGAGAAGTATGTAGGCAAAGGAATGCCCACGTATAGAAGTAGTTGGGAATTTGCTTTTATGAATTTTTGCGACGATAATCCAGCAGTGTTACAGTGGGCAAGCGAAGCAATACACGTTAACTATCGAAATCCTTTTACAGGCAAGAACACAATATATGTTCCGGATTTTTTAATTGTTTACTTGGATAAAAACGGAAAGAAACACGGCGAAGTAATCGAAGTTAAACCCAGTAGTCAAACCACTATGGAAGCAGCACGTAGCGTCAGAGACAAAGCCGCAGTAGCATTGAACATGTATAAGTGGGAAGCGGCCCGCAAATTTTGTGCAGCACAAGGGCTAACGTTTAGAGTTGTTAATGAAAATGATATTTTCCATAACGGTAAATCCAAATAAATATTGGTATGACCAAAAAACTCGAAGAATTATTCAACTTACCTCCTGCTATGTCTGATGACACTACAGCAGAAGAAGCCATTGCAGTAACAGAAGAGCAGCAAGCCGTATTCAAAGACATTGACAATGCTATTGATAAAATCGACCAAGCATTGCCCGGTGTTAAAGGTCTAGATGCTAGCGATGACGAAATGGACGAGCTAGCTAAGTTAGCTAAAGACAAGTTTGAAGACTTAATGGACTTAGGCATGAATATGGAAGCACGTTTTAGCGGCACTGTATTCCAAACAGCGGGCGTATTGCTAGGGCATGCTATTAGTGCCAAACAAGCAAAACTAGACAAAAAATTACGCATGGTTGATTTGCAATTAAAGAAAATGCGATTGGACCATCAAATGAAACAAGATGCAGGCGAGCCCAGTGGCGCAAGCGTAGAAGGTGAGGGTATGATTCTTGATAGAAACGCACTTTTAGCGCAAATCATTAACAAACCCAAGCAATAATTATCAAAACCTGCTAAATATCTAATAATAGGAATAAACATGAAAGCATTTGCAACCTACTTAACTGAGTCTACTAGAACGTATGACTTTAGAATTAGAATTGCTTGCGAGATGAATGACAACATCGTAAGCAAGATTAAACAAGTACTAGAAGCGTACAAACTAGACAGCATCAGCAAGCCAAAGCGTTTGCCAATCCAGGAAACTCCAGAGTTTCCTAACATGGGCCCAGTTGAAATTAACATCATTGATGTTAGCTTGTGCTACCCTGCAACAGATGCTCAAGTTCGTGCGTTAATTGCTGAATGTGGTTGCGTACCAGCAGCTTGCATTAGAGTTAGCCCGACTAACAGCCCATACGAAGCTGCACTAGCTGGATTAGAACAAAGCAACTTACAAAAAGCTGGCGAAAGCGTTTTAGAGAATCCTGAAATGACTACAGTTAAGCCAGATGCAGACTTAGTGGGCGATGCACGTATTCCTAGTTTAATCAAAGAGTTTGCTGGTATGAAGAAATATGAATACCCAGACGCAGAAGGTGGCAAGACTCCAGCTGCAAAAACTTCAGACAAATTTCCAGCGGGCACTATGAGCCCAATTGGCACACACAAAAACAAATTACCAACAGCTAAAAATATGCCAGCAGGCAATGGAAGATAATCATGAGCAATAACATTTATAACATCCTAAACAGCTTTAACAAGCTAACCGAGTCTACTAAGCCTGTAGAGCAAGCACCTAAGTCTAAGACATTACTTGAGTCCAACATGGAACAAGTATTGGCAGAAAAGTATGTAGGTTTTAAGAAAGTTGAAAAAGCAGCAGCCGCAGGCGGAGCAGAGAATCCAGCAGCAGTTGCAGCAGCAGTTGGCCGCAAGAAGTACGGCAAAGAGAAATTCCAAAAAGCAGCAGCCGCTGGTAAGAAAATGGGTGAAGGTCAGGTTACAAAAACTGCGACGGGTTTGACTCACAAAGCCACAGACAAGTATGGCGCAGGCGAAGACACAGTTGATGGTAAGTCCCATAGAAATCCAGATAGACTTGATAAAAATGCAGTTAAAAAATTAGATGCATCGATGGGTATCAAGTACAAAAACCGCGGAACAAAAGGCGTTGAGGTTGAGGTTGACGAAAAGGCTCCTCCAGGAGCAAAAGCAGAGCGCATGGTCAAAGACATTAAGAAGTCTTTAAGCAAAGACGGTAAGTTAACAGACAAAGAAAAAGCCATTGCTTATGCAACAACTTGGAAAGCACACAATGCCGGTAAAGTTGAAGAAATGGAAGCAATGCTAGAAGGCATGTTTGATGGTGTTGACCATACCAACATTGCAGCTAACTTAGGTAAACTAGCAAGAGTTATCAAGTCAGTTCAAACTCCAGAACAATTTGCAGTTGCACAAAAGTATGCTCAACGTATGTCTGGCACGATTATGAAGCACCAGCATGACAAAATGGGATTTGGCTCAGGCATGAGAGCTAACATCGGTGTGTCTAGAGATATCCAGAAAGACTTAGCAGCTAAAGCTCGCGAGTTGGGTATCGAATACAAAGCGTTGGAAGAAGGATGGGACGACATGCTAAAAGATGTTGAGAAAAAGAATAAAGAAAAAGGTACTGGCAAGTTTGATAAGAAGAAAATCAGCACCGGTACTGTATACACTCGCAAGTACGATGCTAAGTCTGGAGAAACAGATGATGACGGCAAAGACGGCGAAGGCAATGAAAAAGCTAAACGCGGCCGCGGCCGTCCTAAGAAAACAAACGAAAGTCACGCAACTATCAACAAGATGGTAGCAGGTTTATTTGAAGGCGCAGACCCTATGTTAGGCACAGAAGAACCACAGTTGTCTTACGAACAAGACCACTTGAAGCAACATTTAGGTAACAACTTGTACGCTAAGTTAGAAAAAGCAATGAAGTTAGGCGACGAAATCCCTGATGACTTGTACGATAACTTATTTGAATATTACTTAGATGAAATGCCTTACGGCACAGCTAAAGCACGTACTGGTGATCCAATGCAATGGATTCAAGCCAAGCTACAAACAGTATTCCCTGAGCTAGCAGAAGCTCGCTATGGACAACAGTTTGCTCAAATGCCTTCAGGCCAAGACATTGTCCCAACACAAAAGCCAGAGGGTATTTTAAGCCGAGCTGGCCGTGCAGTAGTCGGTGGCATTGGTAAAGCAGCAGGCGCAGTTAACAAAGCTATTGGGCACGGTAGCGATGAAGAATTGTTAGGCCAATTGGCTAACAAGAAAACCATGGACGAAGAACTAAACGAATTAACACGTTTAGCGGGTATGGCCGAAAGCAAAAAGTCTCCTAAGGCTGACAAAGACTACGACAAAGACGGCGAAATCGAATCTGAAAAAGATGAAGTAATCGGATCACGTCGCAGAGCTGCTGGCCTAGATGAATCTAAAGCCAAGCCAGACTTTTTAGACGTTGACAAAGACGGCGACAAAGACGAGCCAATGAAGAAAGCAGTTAAAGACGTAGAAAAAGTTGACGAGTGCATGGGCATGGTTGGCACAGGTGGTGAACAAGAAGGCACAATGAACATCAGCACTAACATGAGTACTGATGGTACTAAGAACGTTACTATTACTGCTAGCGGTTCTAAAGCCGACGAACTAGCACAAATGCTTAAACTAGCAGGTATGGGCAACGGTGCTCCTGAAGCACAAGAAGAGCCAGCTGGTGTAGCAACAGTTGAAGTTGGCGCAAACGACGAAACAGAAGCTCCAGAAGAGTACGAAGCAACTCCTAGCCCATCTTATGATGACGAGCAAGAAGGCGAAGAAGAGGAAGTTGACGAAGACAGCCGCTACGAAGCTAGTACTACCCCTGAAGAAGAGGTAATGCCAACTCAAGCATTGACTAAAGGCGGTGACGGTGACGTTGCTGGCCAAGAAAAGAAAATGAACCCAACTAAGCCTACATGGAAGAACGGGGACAATGCAATGTCAGAAAGCATTTCATTGAAGTTAATGAAAGAATACGAAAGTATCAAAATTAAAAAATGAAAATAAAAGACGTTATCATTAACGAAGACAAGGTTGGTAAAATAAGCAAACGTTACCAACAAGCAACTGTTGGTTTGGATAAATTTCGAGACCAACAGTTTGCTGACCGTGTTTATGAACTTAATCGTGTAATGATGGCAGTAGCAAGTTCTGACGGAGTTAATCCTTTAAGTCCGGAAGTAGATGCTGAATCTTGGGCAGGCCGCAATAATATAGCTGTTCCTTATACTGAATTAGAACAAGCTATGCTAAAGCAAGCATTCGGTGTTGTCGGGTCTCATTACCAAGATTTGAATAACGGCGATTTGAAAAGTAAAGAGCTCAAAAGCACAAACAAATCTAGCCCCGTAGCAAAACCAAAACGCAACAAATACGGTGTCTAATGATTAAGCCAAGTAAACCTGTTTTCAAAATAGAAGACGATTTATTTGATAAAGATGCAAAGCAAGAAGCCAAAGTAGCCGCAGTTCAAAAATTGGCCAGTAAAGAGCCTAATCGATTACTAGCAGTAATCAAGTCTATGCTAAACAAAGACGTAAAATGAAACAGCACGTATTCAGAGCTCCAAATTATTCACAGGAACATATTCCTGATGCAGTAATGGACTCAAACGATCCTGCTTTTAATATAGCTAACGGAGTAGTCCCTAAAATGAACGTTATGGAAATGCCCGTTTGGACAACCCCCGCCCAAAATAAAGCCCAGCTGATGAAGGATAACAACATCAAGCCGGGCACCGAAGAGTGGTTTAAACTTTGGTTTAGCCGTTCTTAACAGGCTTTTCTAAACCCAAGTATTGATACCAACTGTCGTGACGTACAGTAACAGTACGTTCCTTCCACTTTTTAATTAACTGAAAATGGTCTGGCTTATAAGGCATACGTAATGGCTTGATTAGCTTTGCACCTTTTTTATGGTTGCAAGGCTTACATGCAGTTACAGAATTTTCCCAAGTAGTCTTACCACCTTCGGCACGTGGAATAACGTGATCTAAAGTTAATTCTTTGTGTTCGAAAACATCACCGCAGTACTGACATTGATACATGTCGCGTAGAAACATGTTACTCCGGGAAAACTTCGCAGACTTTTTAAAGTGGAAGTATTCTTTAGTAACACATACACTTGGAACTTTCATCTCCATGTGTTCGCTACGAATCACCCAATCGTCGTATTCTTCCAAAACCTGGACGCGGTCCAAGAAGTATAATTTGATAGCATGTTGCCAGCTAATTACACTTAAAGGTAAAACACTAATTGGATTGTAGTCGCTGTTCAACAGCAGTACATCAGACATTTTGATATCTCACTAGTTTGGTTATAAATATATGTATATTATATAGTCAAAACTATTAAAGGTCAACCATAATATGGCAGCAATGGAAACGGTTTTAATCAAAAAACCAAACATGCGGGAAAACTATACGGAACAGCAGATAAGTGAAATTATCAAATGTGCTGATCCAGTAACTGGCCCGCAGTACTTTTTGGATAACTATTTCTACATCCAACATCCAACCCGCGGGCGTATGCTTTACAAGCCCTTTGATTATCAAAGACGTTTAGTAGATACATATCACGGTTATAGATACAGCATTAGTTTGATGCCTCGCCAAACAGGCAAGTCGACTACAGCAGCAGGGTACTTACTTTGGTACGCTATGTTTGTACCAGACAGCACTATTTTAGTGGCAGCACACAAATATACAGGCTCCCAAGAAATTATGCAGCGTATTCGTTATGCATACGAATCTGTGCCTAACTTTATTCGTGCAGGGGTTACAAGTTATAACAAAGGCAGTATAGACTTTGATAATGGTTCTCGTATTGTTTCGGCAACGACTACAGAAAACACAGGTCGTGGTATGTCTATTTCATTACTATACTGTGACGAGTTTGCGTTCGTTCGCCCTACTATTGCGTCGGAGTTCTGGACTGCGATTAGCCCAACACTAGCAACTGGCGGTAAGTGTATTATTACAAGTACACCCAACTCAGACGAAGACCAGTTTGCGTTAATTTGGCGTCAAGCAAACAAGACACAAGACGAATACGGTAACGAAACAGAATTAGGCATTAACGGCTTCCGTGCTTACCGTAGCAGTTGGAGAGAACACCCAGACAGAGACGACAAGTGGGCAGATGAAATGCGAGCCCAGCTAGGTGAAGAACGTTTCCGACGTGAAATGGATTGTGAATTCATTATCTTTGACGAAACGTTAATTAATCCACTGCATTTAACCGAGATGGCTGGTATAGAGCCCGTACAGAAACAAGGACAAGTACGCTGGTACAAAAAACCCGAACGAAATAATACGTACTTGGTTGCATTGGATCCTAGTCTAGGCACCGGCGGCGACTATGCAGCTATACAAGTACTAGAGCTACCTAGTATGATGCAAGTAGCAGAGTGGCAGCACAACAAGACGCCAGTCCAACAGCAAGTTAAGATTATGAGCGAGATAGTAAAGTATTTGGCTGAAATAACAGGTAGCCCGAACGATGTTTACTACAGTGTCGAAAACAACACATTAGGCGAAGCTGCACTTGTTACTATTGCTGAATACGGCGAAGAAAACATACAAGGTATTTTCCTTAGCGAACCCAAAAAGATGGGCGGTGGCCGTGCTTACCGTAAAGGCTTTACTACAACTAACAAGACTAAGCTAAGTGCTTGTGCCAAATTAAAGAGCTTAATTGAAACTAAGAAATTACATTTAGCAAGCAAACCGCTTATAAGTGAACTTAAAACATTCGTTGCTCATGGCAGCAGCTACGCAGCTAAACCTGGCGAAACAGATGACTTAGTAATGAGTATGATATTGGCTGTGCGTATGGCGGTATTTTTAAGAGACTTTGACCCTAACTTAGACAGTAAGTTAAAAGACGGGCACGATGAGATAATCATGCCAATGCCATTCATAATGATGTAACGCATAAATATATTACTATGCTTGAAATTGAAAAAATTGCCGAAAACCTGTTTGATAAAATCCGTAGTCGATTTGACGGGGTTAACGTTGGTGACGAAAACGCCAAAGCCACATTGGATCCAACAAAGGCCAGATTCTTTAACTTTAACTTTGATATTGACGGAGAAGACTACGGTAACGTAACTATCAGTATCGTTGACGATAATAACCTAAAAGTCTATTTTGACAAAGAACTAGACAAAGGCATGGATCAGGATCAAAAGCAAGTATGGTATGCATTTTTAAAAGGCATGAGAAAATTTGCCAAGCGTAACTTGTTGAGCTTTGACGTAAGAGATATTGCTAAGAGCGGTTTGAACTTACGTGATTTGAAGCATGCAAACAAAGACGCAGAAGTAATCGGCGCAGATGAAGTTAATTTATCTGAGAGCAAACTAAGCAAGACATTTGGAACTAGTCGCAGCAGTTATCAAACATTAGAGAATGTTAAGATTATTGCTAGACACAAAGGCCGTATTGTGGACGAAACTAAACCCGGTGCAAGAAGTCGTAATATTGAATGTTTCTACATCGAGAATTCCTTGGGCGAACGCTTTAGATTGCCCGAAGGCACCACGTTCAACGGCGCCCGTGCTTATGCCCGTCATGTAAAGAACGGCGGAACAATGCACGATGATTTCGGCCAACACATTGGTAAAATCTTGTCTGAAATGAACAGTTTAAAATTGTTTGTACGTAACATGCGCGGCAGACAATTCGAAGACACAGAAACCAACGGAATGGTAGAAGCAGCTATTGACCATTACGGTAGCTTACACACAGATTTATTTGCTTTGCGCAGTCAACGTGGTTACGAACAGTATAAATCACTTTGGCAACCAGAGCAACCATTAACAGATGATTTCGATATCGATGCTCTTAAAGAGCGTTTTGTCAAACGTGTGTTTGATGACAGAATCATGGATGCATTGCCAATCGTTCAACGTGCTTACGAACAACGTAAAAACAAAGTTGGGGAAGAATTCGAATCTTGGGCCAACGGCATTGTTGAAGAAATGGACGATGACGATGACGAAACTGAACAAGTTAACGAAATCGGCGGCAACGAAGTTGATTCATTTGTAGACGAAATTACAGCAGATTCGTCCGATACAGACATTGACGGAAACGTAGAAGATAGCGACACTCCAGACGAAACTTTGGAAAACTTATTCCAGGAGCGCGGATTCGAATATAACTTTACAAACGGCACATATTGGTTTGAAAGTAAAGAAGAACTAGAACGTGCTAAAGATGTCATCGCTGAATTCGATCCATATATGGAGTTTCCAAGAATGGGCGTAGCTGACCCGATGGCAAACGATACATATGGTGATGCAACTAATGACAGAGAATTCCCAACTTCTGGTGTCCACGAAGACACAGACCCGTTGAATTTGCTCAAACAACTAAGCGGCTTAACCAAATAAGTTGCAATCGTAATGCAGGGCTGTTAAACTAGCTCTGTGCTTACAGAAAATTTCTATTTTTATTCTCGTAGACTAAATACTATTGTTACAAAACACAACGGTGTGTTTTGTATCCAGGCACAACAAAGACCATCTTAATTATAAAGGAAATATATCATGGCAACATCTTTAGCAGAAATCAGAGCAAAACTACAAGCAAGTGAAAACCGTCAAGGCGGCAACTCACAAACAGGCGGTGACAATGCAATTTACGCACATTGGAACATCGCAGAAGGAACACAAGCTCGTGTACGATTCCTTCCAGACGCAAACACAAAAAACACATTTTTCTGGGTCGAACGACTTATGATCAAATTGCCTTTTGCAGGCGTTAAAGGTCAGGTTGACAGCAAACCAGTTGTAGTACAAGTCCCATGCGTGGAAATGTACGGCGAATCTTGTCCTATCCTTGCAGAAGTACGTACATGGTTCAAAGATAAATCTTTGGAAGAAATGGGTCGCAAGTACTGGAAAAAGAAATCTTATTTGTTCCAAGGCTTTGTCCGCGACAATCCTTTGAGCGACGACAAGACTCCAGAAAACCCAATTCGTCGTTTTATCATCAGCCCACAAATCTTTAACTTGATTAAAGATGCGTTGATGGATCCAGAATTGGAAAATATGCCAACAGACTACGAAGGTGGTTTGGACTTTAACATCAAGAAAACCAGCAAAGGCGGATATGCCGATTACAGCACATCTAGCTGGGCACGTAAAGAATCTGCACTAACAGCAGACGAAGCTGAAGCAATCGAAAAACACGGCTTGTATAACTTGAATGACTTCTTGCCAAAGAAACCAAGCGAAGCCGAATTGCGCATCATCAAAGAGATGTTCGAGGCATCTGTTGATGGACAGCCTTACGATGCAGACAAGTGGGGTGCTTACTTCAAACCAGCAGGCTTGCAAATTGCAGGCGGCTCTAAGCCAGCAGAAGAATCTGCTCCAGCACCAGTAGCACAAGCTCGCCCAGCAGTCACTGCACCTGCCGCAGCAGAAACCCCAGCATGGGAAGATGACGCAGCCGAAGCAGCAGAAGCTCCTGTAGCAGCAAAGCCAAGCAGCCAAAAAGCTGAAGACATCTTAGCAATGATTCGTAATCGTCAAAAGTAAGATATAAAACAAAGAGTGCGGACTAGTCCGCACTCTGGCTGTTATTCAACATGAACGATAGTATAAAACGTATAGGCAATCCGTATCCAGAAATGGATGTGATTTATCAGAATGCCATTGCTCAACCAATTTATATAGAAGATTTGTTGACAGAATTTAATGTTGACCGAAGATCTTCCATGTTAGATTATTTAGACAATCGAGCAGAAGTAGATGGAGCAATACTTGAAATTTTCTTAGATTATGATCCTCGGCCTTTTAAATCGAATTATAAAAACCTGAGACTTAAAGCAATGCTGAATTCTCATTCGATTAAAAAAGTGTCCTTCTTCAGAGATTATCAATCGCACCCTTCATTAGAGTTTAAAAATTTCATTTGTAGCTTCAACGGGACTCCGCATGTTTCCAGGCAGTTGCTAACAGCAATACTTAAAAAATACAAATGGTATACACCAGCATCTTGTTCTCAGTGTTTTACAGTTTACCCTGACAAGATAGATGGATACATTGACTGTTACTTGCCAGACGAAGAACGAATATATCGAAAATTTTTTGTTCCAGAATCTGAGTTAGAAGGAAATCAAATTAACTATGAACAATTTGATCATGCATCTAATATTAAAACATTAGAAGTTCCATTAACTCAAAGTTTCTTGCATATTGTCAGTGAAAGCATGGCGACATCATATTGTCCGAATGTTTCAGAAAAGTGTTTTTATAGTATAGTGACCCGGGGGTTATTTTTAGCGTTTGCGCCGCCTGGGTGGCACAAGATGCTCGTGGATTTGTACGGATTCAAACTATATTCTAAGCTATTCGATTACAAGTTTGACGAAATAGACAATCCTGTTAAACGGTTAGTTGAACTAACTTCGATGATTTCAAAATATAGTCATTTATCGATGTCCGAATTACACGATTTATACTTGATAGAACTTGACGCTATCAATTATAATTACAATCATTACCACAGTGGAGATTATATAACAGTCGCCAAAAATCTCATTGAATCATACAATTCTACAGTATAAGTACAAATTAAAAAGGAAAATTATCATGGCAACAAAACCATTTGACGTAAGCAAATTTCGTAAAAGTATTACAAAAAGTATTGACGGTATCTCCGTTGGATTTAACGATCCCACTGACTGGATCTCTACCAATAACTACGCCCTTAACTATCTTATCTCTGGCGATTTTAACCGCGGTATCCCGATGGGTAAAGTTACAGTATTTGCTGGTGAATCTGGTGCGGGCAAATCATACATTTGCTCTGGAAATCTCGTTAAGAACGCACAAGAACAAGGCATTTATCCTATTCTCATCGATACTGAAAACGCATTGGATGAAGCGTGGTTACACGCTCTGGGTGTTGATACAAGTGAAGACAAACTCCTTAAACTTAACATGGCAATGATTGACGACGTTGCTAAAATGATTAGCGAGTTCGTTAAAGAATATAAAACATTACCAGAAGACCAACGACCTAAAGTCTTGTTTGTACTAGACAGTTTAGGTATGTTGTTGACCCCTACAGACGTTAACCAGTTTACTGCCGGTGACTTGAAAGGTGATATGGGTCGTAAGCCTAAAGCACTTACAGCACTTGTTCGTAACTGTGTTAACATGTTTGGGGACCTTAACATTGGCTTAGTAGCAACTAACCACACTTACGCATCGCAAGACATGTTTGATCCGGACGATAAAATCTCCGGTGGTCAAGGCTTTATCTACGCTAGCTCTATTGTTGTTGCTATGCGTAAGCTGAAGTTGAAAGAAGACGAAGACGGCAACAAAGTGTCGGAAGTTAAAGGTATTCGCGCAGCTTGTAAGATTATGAAAACACGCTATGCAAAACCATTTGAAAGTGTACAAGTAAAAATTCCTTACGAAACAGGCATGAACCCTTACAGCGGCATGGTTGACTTAATCGAAGGTAAAGACTTGTTGAAGAAAGAAGGCAACAGCCTTGTTTACACAACCACTGATGGCGAAATCATTAAGAAGTTCCGTAAAGCATGGGAATCAAATACAGACGGTTGTTTGGATACTGTAATGAAAGACATCACAGCAAATCCTCACATGTTTGATAAGAAATCTAATGCAGCGGAAGAACAAGAAGTAATTGAAGAAGGATCGAGCGAATGAGTATCGAAGTAGACGCACTGAGTGAAGTGTACCAAACACTAAAACAATACATCCCCCAAAAGGACAGACAAGAAGCAAGTGATAATCTTATGAGTATCCTTGTTGACTTGTTGCCTGATGATGAGTTGTTAGAATTTAGCGGCACTGACGCATATACAAAACGCAGCTTGCAAGAGTTTGCCCCGGATATGCTAGAAGAAGATGAAGATATTGACTCAGGGTACGAAGACTAATGTGGTATAATAAAGTCGTTGCTGATTTAGGTAACATACCTGACTTCATTAATTGGTATGAAAACGAACTGCTGAATGCCAAGTATGATTGCAGCGTCAAAGGCAACCTTGAAAAAAACGTTGCGTCGTTACCAGGAGTCACTGAGCATCGATTTAATCAGCTTCAAGAAATCGAAGCTGTTCTCAATTATTTAAACATTCAACTTCGTAAAATTAGAACTAAACACTTTAAGAAATACTTAGAAAATTATAACCGTGCATTAACAAGCCGAGACGCGGAAAAATATGTAGACGGCGAAGACGAAGTAATCGACTTTGAAACTATTATTAACGAAGTTGCGTTAGTTCGCAATAAATGGCTAGGTTTACTTAAAGGTTTGGAATCTAAGAACTTTATGCTAGGGCATGTGGCTCGATTGAGAACAGCAGGCATGGAGGACGTAACCCTATGAATATTTTTGCAAACGATGAAGCAAGTCATGCTCATGCAAAAGAAACGCTCGAGCTTATTGCTAACTACGACGATTTCATGCTCAACATTAGTACAGTATGCGACATGGGCTGCGGAATCGGCAATGACTTAGCATGGTGGGCAACTAAGACTTACTTAGACGATAATGACGAACCACAACCGTATAACTACGAGTGTATCGGTGTAGACATAGATACTAGTCGAACACAACATCAAATCCCAAACATGCGCATCATTAACGGGGACATGGAAACAATTAAACTAAAGAAGTTTGTTGATGTTATTTGGTGCCATGACAGTTTCCGTTTTGTAACTAATCCTTTAGCAACACTAAAGCATTGGAATAAACAAATGAATGATAATGGCATGATTGCTTTAGTTGTTCCGCAAACAGTTAATATGGTGTACAATAAATTATCTGTTCGCACATTACCGCATAGTTTTTATCATTATACAATTACCAATTTATTGTATATGTTGGCCGTTAACGGATTTGATTGCCACGATGGACAGTTTGTTAAAAAGCCCAATGACCCATGGGTACAGTGTGTGGCATATAAAAGTGACACTGTAGAACCAATGGACCCAAAAACAACTACTTGGTACGATTTAGCAGACAAGAAATTATTGCCTGATACAGCTATTCGATGCATTGACAGATTTGGATATTTAAAACAAGAAGAACTACAAACACACTGGCTGGATCGTCAGTTTTGTAACTGGAATCAATTATGAAAAAAGTAGTATTAGTAACGGGTGGATTCGATCCAATCCACAGCGGGCACATTGCTTACATTAAAGCAGCAAAAGCACTAGGCGATGTGTTAGTTGTTGGCGCAAACTCAGACGAATGGCTTACACGTAAAAAAGGTGCGCCATTTATGCCATGGCAGGAACGTGCAACTATCTTAAGTGAGTTGTCTGATGTTGATAGAGTCATTAACTTTAATGATTCGGATAACAGCGCAAAAGATGCTATACGTAAAGTCAGATCAATCTATCCAGATGCGCATATTATCTTTGCTAACGGCGGCGACAGAACTAACACTAACATCCCAGAAATGGAAATGCTAGAAGAAATGCTTATGTTAGAATTTGCGTTTGGCGTTGGCGGCACAGATAAAGCTAACAGCAGCAGTTGGATCTTGCAAGAGTGGAAAGCACCTAAAACTGAACGTGCTTGGGGCTACTATCGTGTGCTGCACGATGTGCCTGGATGCAAAGTTAAAGAGCTAACAGTAGAGCCTGGCAAAAGTTTAAGCATGCAAAAGCACTTTAAACGCAGCGAATATTGGCTTGTTAGCGAGGGCAAGGCAGAGTTACAATCTATGCTGGATACAGGTTATGCATTGCCGACTAAGATATTAGATCAACACAAGTCGTATCATATCCCGCAAGGAGATTGGCATCAGTTATCTAATCCTTATAATGAACCTTGCCGCATAGTAGAGATACAATACGGCACTGAATGTTCAGAAGACGACATCGAACGTCAGTAAAGCATATAGCCGCGTTTAGCAGCCATTCTAGCGCGGTATTCTCCCCACTCCACGAAAAAGTCCCACACAACAGTTAATAACTTTTTCATAGCAACCACCCACGTTGTCCGAACTCGCGAATCCAATGTTCAACTTCAGCAGTTGTCGTTGGATTTTTGCTTGATACGAAACTGTTTAGCTGGTCTTGGTAAGACGGAGCTGCAAATAGACTTTTGATCCATTGTATTAATTTCATTTTGGTTTCCTTGTATTAGTATTTCTACTACTAGTATTTATACTGATATAGTCTTGTTTTCATCAAAGATAATCGACGACAATAAATATACTATTATCACGCAAATTATTATGCCACACATTAGAAAACTACTTAATATATTAGAAGAAATTGAAACAGGGGTAGACAAAGATGCTATCACTGACTTGAAATCCGCAATTTCCCACAGAATTAAAGACTTACCGCCAGACGATGCTAGTATCAGAGCATTACGTGAAATTGAAGATTTGTTACGTCACGTTAATGCCGGCGGCCGTATGGGAATTATTAACGGTGAACTACAAAGTATTGACGATGCTACAGTACACGCAGCACAAAAAGAACTTGCTCGTTATATTTTAAGTATGGACATGGATCCAAAACAGCGTGAAGAACTGTTTAACTTATGGCGTGCAGACAAACTAGTTAAGACAGATGTATTGCTGTCAAAAGGCAAGAAAAACTTCAGCCAGATTATCAACAAATACGACTCTAATCCAGCAATCAAAGAGCTATCAAACGAACTAATGCGTATTGCTGCTTTGGGACAAGGTAAAGGTGAATTTGGATTGAGCGTAATGAGTAAAAGCATTACCAAGCAAGAAGGTAAAGGCGACTTGAGTATTAACGGACGTCCAATCGAAGTTAAAACTACAGACGGTGGTGCTGGTCGTTTTACGGACCAAGAAGTTCGTCCAGGTCCTGGTTTTGAACAAGCAGCCCGTGACTTAAATGCATTCATTAAGCAATACCAACCAACGTTGGCAAAAAGCGGCGCAAACTTAGAAGGTCTCGTAAACTTTTACGAATTGTTGTCTGCTAACCCTGACTTGAAGAAAGAAGCCGATACACTTATTGGAATGATTGAAAAAGTTATTTCTCTAGTATTCCAAGGTGAAGACATTTCGGCTATCATCAGTGCTATTAAAGAAAGTAATGTAAACAAAGCCAAACAAGAGTACGCCAAAGCTAGCTTCAATTACTATATGAGCAAGAAAAAAGACGAAGGCGTATTGTACATTGGTTTGGGCTCTGAACCAATTATGTCTATCTTCTTTAAGGATGCCGATGATTTGGCTAGAGCAGGCATGCGTTTACACGCAGGTACAATTTACCCAACTAGCGTTGCGGATATTCGTTTACCATATCCGCAAATTGAAATCGTCGACACTTCAGGACAAATGATGCCAGACGATGCAGGCAGCGGCGACTTGGGAGATGTTGACGTAACCCCGTCTAATGTAAAGAACCCAGACGAAGTGGCAGCAGATACACACGGCGTTAAAGGCTTGCGTCCACCAGGAGCAGGTTCAGCTGAATCACCGAAACGAGAAATTAGCGCACCACGCGGTAAACGCTAAGGTTGACATTAATTCAACAATAGCATACAATAACGACATGCGCTGATAGCTCAGTTGGTCAGAGCAGTCGACTCATAATCGATTGGTCACAGGTTCAAGTCCTGTTCGGCGCACCAGAATTCAATTAACATGAAAAAATTAATCAGTAACAACGGCGGATATAAATTGTTTGCAGAATTGCGAGAGATTCCTCTTAGTAAGGACCACGAACATGAATTACGCTTTACAACAGTATACGAAGACGCAAAAGATCCAACAGATGAGCAAGTAAAACTTCAGTTGGTGTTAACAGAAGACGCACTATCTAAGTTAACTGATTTGCTTAATTTTCATTAACACTAACTACACCCATTTCTATTCACAGCAATAGTATGACTTATAAATAGTTGTTACTGTGTTTATATACTATGAGTCATGCTTTAATATTCTCTTCGAGATTTCAACCATGGGAGCGCAATAGTGGAGCTCACCGAATAGCAACATATCTCAGAAGACACGAGATAGATGTAGAAGTTGTAGACTTTGCTGCCTTTTGGTCATTGGAGTTGTTGCAAGAATTTACCAGAAAAAGTGTCAAGAAAACGACAATATTTTTTGGATTTAGCATCTTCTTTTGCGCATGGAACAAAGTCATGCAAGATTTTACAGCATGGCTAAAAGCAGAATACCCACATATTAAAACTGTGGCAGGTGGCCAAAACGTATTGCATACCCAATCAGCCGATCATATTGATATATGGGTTGACAGTTACGGCGAAGAAGCTATGTTGGCTCTTGCTAAAAAATTAGCAGGCAATACTACTAGCGGTATTATTTTTTCTCCTGAATACTTTGGGAATCGTAAAGTTATCAAAGCATTACACGCATACCCTTCTTATAACCTGGGTGACTATTCCGTTATAATGGAAGACAGAGATTTCGTCGAACCGTGGGAGTGGTTAACAGTTGAGTTCTCTCGGGGATGCAAGTTTAGTTGTGCGTTTTGTAATTTTCCTATTTTAGGTCTTAAAGAAGACACATCAAGGTCTAAAGAAAGTTTCGAATACGAAATGCGATACAACTACGATACGTTTGGTGTTAGTAGATATTATGTTGCTGATGAAACATTCAACGACCGTGTTGAAAAAATTACAAAATTTGCAGACGTAGTTGAGTCTTTAGACTTTGACCCGTTCTTTAGTGGGTTTATACGAGCAGACTTGTTATCTACTCCCGGAATGGTCGAAGAGCTTGCCAGGATGAACTTCGGTGGGCAGTACTACGGAGTTGAAACATTTAACCACCGCAGCGGAAAAATTATCGGAAAAGGGTTACATCCGGATAAAGTTAAAAAATTAATCCTTGACACAAAGGATTATTTTAAAAATAAAGGCCGAGTGTATCGTGGAACAATTAGTCTCATTGTAGGCTTGCCTTTTGATACTCCCCAAGACTGGGAAGCTAACACACAATGGTTAAATGATAATTGGTCCGACGAAGGAATAATAGTATTTCCGTTAGGCGTCGAGGATTTAAGCGATAACAAAGAAAATAGTTATACTAATGCTAGTAAATTTAGTAAAAATCTTCAAAAATACGGGCTTCGCACTATGGGCAGTGATGCTGTTGCTCGTGCCCGCACCGACACAGGCTACTATAATTGGCGAGCCGGTAACTTTACTGACGACGAACATTTATGGGAGCATGACACTATGAATATTTTTCAAGCAAGAAGCATTGCTCGTGAGGTGCAAACAGCCGCGTTGGAAACACACAACATAGATTCGTGGTGTTTAAACTGGCCAGAATTGCATGCCAAAGAAAAAATTGATGACCTTAATACCGCTATTAATCATACAAAACCCGAAATGTTTCCGCCAATGGCTGTGATGAATAAATTTATTGAATCTTACGCAGTAAAAAAGATTAATAAGTAATATAAATATTTCAACAAGTTGTTGACAACAAATCTTAAATTCTGTATACTAGCTACATAGTGATAAATTATATTACAGAATACTACAAAAGTATAAATATTTTATCAAGATAACCAAAAGTTATTGACAACAAGGCATAAATAAATTACAATTGAAACTATTATGAAAACGATACATTCCTTATCATTGCTAAATTGCTCAGCCAAACAGGCAGGCTTTATGCCCACCTATTGGTCTGTGATTACGCTAATTGAGGGAAATGATCGTAGTCAGACAAGGGTCCGAGAAGGAAGCGGTTACGCTTAACAGCACAAAGTAACTAACAAATTCCAAGGACCCTAGGACTAAAAACCCTAGGGTTTTTTGTTTTAAGGAAAGAATGAAAGTAGACATTAGAAAGAAATTTCGTGAAGTAAAATGGACTACTGAGCACAGTTTAAGTTCAGAACAGCGTAACTCGCTAATTATGAAAAAGATTGAACGTGCTAGGAAGGAAGTAGAAGTTCGAAACAGAACATCGAAGCCAGAGCTTCACGTATAACAGTGTTACAAAGTGGAAACGAGGTCCACGCTAGACACTATAATAACTAGCAAACGGGCGTACTGAAGCATAAAACCCATGGCGGCAACGTGGGGAGTCAGAATCAGGTTAGGGTATCGACCCTAACATACTTGGCAGCAATGCCGAGTATTACAAAGCATATTAGACGACAAGCCTTTTACGATCCTGATTCGTAAACAATAACTGGCAGAGAATGGCAGACCCACTAATGTGTTTTGTAATGCTCAAAAGTAGTTGACATAAAATGCAACAACGTATATAATTAGATTTTTAACAAAAAGGTTATTATGGATAAACATGTTCGTGTAATGAATGACACTGATAAATGTGTTGCAAACATTGGTAACAGATATGATTTGATTCTTGTTGCAGGTCAACGTGTTCGCGAGATGAACAAAGGCGCAAAGCCAAAACTTGCAACAAACAGCAAACCTTGTGTCGCAGTGCTTGAAGAAATTGAAGCAGGCTTAATTGGTCGAGAATACTTGAAAAAAATTAAATAATTTATTGACAGTATTTAAAATAGACTATATAATAGATACAAGTTAAAAATTTATTCCTCAGTAGCACAGTTGGTAGATGCGCTTGACTGTTAATCAAGATGTCGGTGGTTCGAGCCCACCCTGGGGAGCCAAAATTTTGCCTCGGTGGTGTAATGGTAGCCACGCTGGTCTTAGAAGCCAGTGACGAGAGTCGTGTCAGTTCGAGTCTGACCCGAGGCACCAGGTTAATGCGGGATTAGTTTAATGGTAAAACGAGATCCTTCCAAGTTCAAGTCAGGAGTTCGATTCTCCTATCCCGCTCCAAAAACCCGTTTACACTTTTACGTGACAAAGTGAGTGACGATTGTGTGCTATAATGACAATCTGGTACATTAGAACTTGACCACACGACCCAATAGCCGGGTACGGAAAAAATCTAAGGAAGTTGAACGCTAACAACTGCCAGAATAAAACAAATACGTAGACGGGGTAGGCAACCCGGTTTTATGACTCTTGTGGTGAGAGGCGATAAAACACTTTTGTAAGTATGTAACGCACCCAGCAGATAAGACTGGCTCTGTTTGTGAAAAAGTTGTGTACTTACAAAAGTGAAGCAGTGTGTTAGAAGCGGTATCTGGCTAGGCTCATAACCTAGAGGTCGGGGGTTCGATTCCCTCCACTGCAACCAAAATAGGACCTTAGCTCAGTTGGTAGAGCGTCTGCCTTACACGCAGAATGTCGTCGGTTCAAGCCCGGCAGGTCCTACCAAAACAATCGGAGTGTAGCGCAGTCAGGCTAGCGCATCTGGTTTGGGACCAGAGGGTCCAAGGTTCGAATCCTTGTACTCCGACCAAAATGTAAAACGACAAAGCTATTGTCACCGTACCAGCGTAAACTGGGAGTTATGGCAGATGAGATAAAGTATACTGTCATATGTCTGGCACAGACTTGAGTGGTAGGCCCACAGTGCAAGAATTTCGGGGGTATAGCTCATCTGGTAGAGCGGTTGCTTTGCAAGCAATAGGTGGCAGGTTCGAGTCCTGTTACCTCCACCAAATGTTTTTGACCATTAGGTTCTTTTCAGCAATCTTAATAATCTTTTTTGAACAAAGAGGGCCTGGGTTCGATTCCCAGCCTGGAGTTGGTCTTCCAGTGTGGTGTAGTGGTAGCACGATAAAAGTAGAACCTGTTATGGGCGGTTGGCAGAGCGACGATGCGCTGGATTGCAAACCCGGTATGAGGTAGGTTTAACTCCTACACCGCCCTCCACATTTTTAAAACTGAAGTATTACAATATCCGTTCAATACGAAAGGTTATTGACAATAATTCGGTTTTGTATTACAATACATACATGTTAAGAAATTAACAAACGTTCTTTAAAAATTTGTTTTGATGTACAGTAAGCAGGCGTACCACGCTAATAGGTTGCGTGACTCTTGTTGAAAATTCGGTCCAGAAAGAAAGCTGGGCACTCTTGTGTAGTTTGTAAGAGACTACAGTGGCGTCTAACACCTATGAGTTAGAAACGATCTATTCCACGATTTCTGCGTAGCGGGGATTGCAGGAAGAAGGATTGCAATAGAGTAAGGTAACACTTTACTGGTTGCATGAGGGTCAACCAAAAGACGCAAGTCTTACCCGCAGCCTTGTAAGCAGGCGAAAGAGGCATCAAAACAAACCTATTGACAATATATCAATATTGTTGTATAATAGATGTAACAGTTAGTAATGCTAGCTGATGAAACAAGTTCTTTAAAATTTTAATTTTTCATATATCCCTGTTAAATTAGGGCTCTATATGTAAACGCACATTCTAAATTGGGATGTAGAGTTTCTAAGTTTGAACGGCAAGCGGCGACGCAACACCTAGTATTGCTATGAAGAGTTCTCCCAGTGAAGAAAGGTTACTTATACCATTAGGTAGTGTATGCGGGGTTCTTCGAAGATGCGCGGCGGCGCACACCACCCATAACTACACGAAGCGTATGAACAATGGCTTGGGCCATGTAGTTGAACGTGATGGATAATATAAGAAGTAATGACAGCAACGACTTAGCTTCGCAAACTAAGCAGAAGAGATTTGCAAGTTCCGTAACGTGTGTTTACATATAGAGACATCAATGTGTGACTGCGTCACTAGCAATAGTGAGAGGCCTGTTAAAGCTACAGGATGTTGATGTACTTTGCTCGGTTCGTCTATCGGCTAGGACGACAGCCTTTCACGTTGTAAAGACGGGTTCGATTCCCGTACCGAGTACCAAATTATGCGAGAGTGGAGAAATGGTATACTCAGGAGACTTAAAATCTCCCGTCGAAAGACATGCGGGTTCGAGTCCCGCCTCTCGCACCAATACTATACATTAGTGAGGGTCGGCCCCTTTGAATAGAGATTCCCAAGGAATGCAGCTAATGTATTGTTACAATGGAGCGTTCGTCTATCGGTTAGGACATCAGGTTTTCATCCTGAGAAGAGGGGTTCGACTCCCCTACGCTCTTCCAAGTTTTGCGCTGGATTGGATTGTTAGCTGGATTTGAAGCCAGAAGCAGACGGGTTCGATTCCTGTTAGGTGCACCAAGTTATGCAGTGATGGAGAAGACAGGCGCCCGAAAGAGCGCTCCATACTAGTTGTCACAAAGGTTCGAGTCCTTTGGCTGCACCAAGATTTGTCGTCAGTCGTGTGAAGAAAGCACGTTCCAGTAGGAAGGCTAGATTTAACGTATCTAGTATATCATCGGTGAGAGTCCGGTCGGCATAAGAATTATGGATGTGTAGGAAAATTGGTAACCCCAGTGGACTGTAAATCCGCCGCCCCTGGCACTGCTGGTTCGACTCCAGCCGCATCCACCATATTCATTGCAAAGAAGAAAACACCTATGCTCCACTCCCGTCCGGAGCATCCACAGACCCAGGTGCGTAAAAGTCGAAGCTCGGGAACTAATTTTAGCCGTGTAGCTCAGAGGAAGAGCAAACGCTTGATAAGCGTTAGGTCGACATTTCGAAATTGTCCATGGCTACCATATATTGCTCCGTTAGCTCATTCGGGAGAGCACCACACTGTCACTGTGGAGGCGAGGGGATCGAAACCCCTACGGGGCGCCAGTTTTAGGATAGTAACAGCAACATTTATACACTAGACTTTTAATCTAACCAGTAAAAATTCTATCCTGTTTTATTAAGGTGCGGTCCCATAATGGTATTGGAGCGGATTGCTAATCCGTCGACTCTCGAAAGAGGGTTTCTGAGTTCGAGTCTCAGTCGCACCGCCAACGTATTTTTAAAATTTGGGGGGAGTAGTGGGCTACGGCGTTCCCTTGCACGGATCGTGACTACAAGAGTTCGATTCTCTGGTCCTCCACCATTTTTTGCGCCGCTGTCGTCTAACGGTTAGGATACTTAAAAAAGTGATCCAGTTTAGGATACGTACAGCATATTTCAATTCCATGTCAAGGAAGAGATGGGGGTTCGAATCCCTCCGGCGGCGCCATTCTTTTATCTGTGTGTAATGTCAGTCAGGTCAGACGGCTCGCCTTGGAAGTGAGAGGTCGTAGGTTCGAATCCTACCACGCAGACCAATTTAAGCCCTGCTAGTTAAGTGGCATAACACCTGTTTTGTAATCAGGGATTGGCAGTTCGATTCTGTCGCGGGGCACCAAGTTTTTTGTTGGGGTATCGCCTAGTGGCCTAAGGCAACGGTCTTTGAAATCGTCATCGTGAGTTCGAATCTCACTACCCCTGCCAAGTTTATGGTGACTCTAGTGTAGTGGCAACACACGATGCTGTGAACATCGGATCCAGGGTTCGATTCCCGGTTTCACCCCATGGAGATTTAAATGGATCAAATCAAGACATTCAACACATTAAAAGGTTCCGTAAAGACATTCAGTGACTTAATAGGTCGCACTTTATGTCGTGCAGAAGCCGATGGAGATGAAATGCGTTTGTACTTGACTGATACAAACTATGTGCGTTTTTACCACGAACAAGATTGTTGCGAAAGTGTGTGTATCGACGATGTATGCGGCGATTTGCAAGACTTAGTTGGTGAACCACTGCTAATGGCAGAAGAAGTTTCTAACGAAGAATTTGAAGCCGAATATGAAAAAACACAACAGTATGCAGAATCGTATACTTGGACATTTTACAAATTTGCTACACGCAAAGGTTATGTAGATGTTCGTTGGTACGGTAGCTCAAACGGCTACTATTCTGAAAGTGTTAATGTTGAGGTCGTTGACCTCAACCAAGTAAATGAATAATGCCTTTGTAGTATAATGGATAATACACTACGCTACGAACGTAGGAATTGTGGTTCGATTCCATACAAAGGTACCAAGTTTTATTTCGTTATAGTGTAGAGGATGAAAGAGTAGCATTAAGTAGTTGAGATAAGGCTGCTAGTAGTACAAAGTAGATAACAATCGCGTAGGCTTTAAAACCAAACACTGTGAGCCGGGGAAGTGCCGGACAGGTCGAAATGTGTGAACGTCGAGATAAGGCAATGAGGGAATGTGAGGGTATCATTGGGAAACACGGTAGGCCCCAGCATACGCGATTATTGGCCTACTATCGCAGGTTCGAGTCCTGCTAACGAAGCCAGTTATGGGGGCGGTGCTAGCCTTACCGGTAATCATGAGCCGGGACAGCCCTCCACCAAGTTTTGTAAGTGTCAGCAAGAGAATGTCACGCTATGCCGTATTCTTCGAAGGTATTGTATAGTAGAAGGTTAATGGGTTCGACTCCCACCCGCGCATCATGTGCGGAGGCCTGTAGTGGAGGCTATACTAGACTTAGTATCCCAAGTGGCGGACCACCTCCTAGCCCGGGCTTTATGCATTTAGGTGAAAGGTAGCGATAAAAGTGGTGCTACTACTTACAAATTCAACAATGAGTCCCAAGTGTTACGGTAGCACATCAGTCTCCAAAACTGAGGGCCGGGGTTCGACTCCCTGGGGATTCGCCAATTATTGTAATTTCTCTAAACGCTTTCTGATTATTTCAAAGTTTTTAGAGTCGTTGCTTATTAACTGTGTTAGTAAGCCAGCAAGAATACCTTGCTCATATAGAAGTTGTTCTTCTTTTGTAGCAAACGTCTTTTTAGTATTAGAAAGACTTTCCAATATAAAATTTGTGTAACGATTCTGTTGCATATAAATATTTAACCAAATATGCCCTTTTAGCACAGTTGGCTAGTGCGTTCGCCTTGTAAGCGAGAGGTCGGGAGTTCAAGTCTCTCAAAGGGCACCATATGCGGGATTAGTTTAATGGTCAAACGAAACCTTGCCAAGGTTTAGTTAGGAGTTCGATTCTCCTATCCCGCTCCAATTATTCGCTCCGGACTTTGTTCCCGAAAGGGTCCCCCGGAGTTTCTTTTTTGTGGAACAGTTAGCCGAATCGGCATAGCGGCAGCAGTCTTGAAAACTGAAGGCTCTTAATAGGGTGTGTGAGTTCGAGTCTCACCTGTTCCGCCACAAATCTTGCCCCGCTGGACAAATTGGCAAAGTCGCTTCTCTCAAAAGGAAGAGCTCTCTCCGTTCGACTCGGAGGCGGGGTACCATATATAGTAAGGAGCAACCATGAAAACTAAAGAAGTGTTAGATCAAGCATACCGCAATGTTCCCAAAGAAGTAACAGCTACGGATTTATGGAATTGGATCCCTACTACAAGAAGTTTTAAATTTTATTATCTAAAACTAGTGAGATTTTTTACAAGATAACGGCCCTATAGCTTAATGGTAAAGACGTGAGCTTATACCTCACCAAAGCACTGGCCAGATAAGCCAGCGTGTGCA
>JACCDW010900563.1_pt1 | contig 60249 bp, 43 predicted proteins | sample 7449781 | NCBI WGS metagenome assembly JACCDW01 (sample SAMN15323449, study PRJNA562643) | freshwater metagenome | isolation source: river surface water | place: USA:Blue River Watershed | collected 2017-08-18
CCCCGCCTACCCAATATACTTCTTCTACTTGATGGTTCTCGACTGCTTCTGCGAACTCTTGTTCAATCTGTGTTGATTGGAAATCTTCTATTTGTTTCTTGACTTCAGGAAGCATCCAGGTGTTCTTGGAGTTGCTCCAATCGATCATGTTGTGTTGCCGTTGCTCGCTTTCCCAAGCACTGGATAACATGTCTCCGCACATGCGACATTTGAAATTACAGAGATTACTAAATCTGTAATCCCACGAAACAGGTTTCATTGTGGTACGACCTGTGGCGTCTGTGCTCTCTACTGCTTGTAAATACTTATGCCCAAACAAACTGTTAAAATAACTACGGTAAACGTCAGTGTTCAACAGTTTATCATTACATACTTCGCACTCAGGTAAGGTTTCTCCTGCCATCATTCTACGACGAACACTTCGCATGTGTTCGCTGTTCCAGTGTTCGTCTAGAGTGATAGGAATATATTTGCCAGTGCCGGCTTTGGTGTCTATGTACTGTTCAAAATTCTGTGCAGGTTCGCGACTTGCACAACACATTCTGCGTTCAGTCTGCGGACTCAAGTAAGTATGAGTCCAGGGTGCCATGCAAAGAGTTTCTGGTTTAGATTGCATTTACGTATTCTATTACCTGTTGTATTCTATCAATGTTGTCGCGTTCAACACGATTGTAAAAATCGCCGTAAAAATAATTATGATTGTAGTCTGCTATGTCTTGTATTATACTAGAATCAACAGACAAATCAAATTGATCAATCAATTTGAATATTGCCACATAACGTTCAAAATCAAATTTGTTGTCGTAGTCAATGCCAAATTCTTTTTCGTAAGTTTCAAAACCCAGTGATCTCAGTCGTGCAAGTGTGTGCTGTTGTCCAACTGATATAAAACAAGATCCACTGATAATGGCTTTCAATGTTTTTTCGGTAATATACGCAGTTGGAGCATTTTCATTTGATACAAATATTGACTCGGCTGTCCAAATCAGTTTGCTGTCATGATATATGTGATTGTCAACTGACCATAAATGTCCGTGAATCTTCACAGGATTATTGTGTAGATGTTGTATGACCATTGGTAACTCTTCATCTACCTCGAGTCCAATGCTTTGCATGATTTTGACAACTGTGTCACAACTATCATATTCGTTGGACTGACTGTTACAAAAAGTGTATTGCAAATTTTGGCCAAATTGTTTCAATAACTTTGCAGTTAAAATAGTTTTATGCACAGCGTTTCTGTGACTCAGTGATGCGTGTGTAAATTTTCTGTTGATCAGACGTGTGTATTTGGGCCTAGGCAAGAAAGGAATAACTGTGTGCAAGTGTTCAATGTGAAAAACTTTTACTCGATTGTAGTCTGGTGTTTGATAGTATTGCGATGTCAACAACACAATTTGCTTGTCTTTGAACTCGGGTAATTGATCTAATTTATTAACATACTTTTCGTCCACTGCTTCGCCAAACATGCACAATATGTATATGTCGTAATCTGTGGGAGGCACAGGCAAATTCCATTTTGGCACATCAGTCAAATGCACACGTTTGTTGGGATTTATTTGTTTTAAAAAATCAAGTAGATCACCTACTTCTTTGTCCCTGGGATAAGAGTAATTGGCCAGACTGCCTTGATAAACAGAGTTGTTAGTCCACATAGCCCATGGCTCCGGCTATTTCAGGATGTGTATGCATGAAGTTTTGTTTGCGATGCTCGTCAGTGCGACGCATTTTAAACAAGAACTCTTGACCATCACTGCCTGGGCCTGCTTTGATAAAATTGATCACGCTGTCTATTTCACGTTGATAATTCTTGCTAGACCAAAAAGTTGTTTGCAGTTTGTTTATGACCAGGTCCTGAGCCTGATTGGTCATGTGTTGTATGCTCATGTGATCGGGGCTGTGCATCATGTTGAAATACACACTGCCAAAAGGTTTAGTGTCTGCCCAGGTCAACAACTCATCAAGATAGTAGACATTTTGTATGTTTATAGTAAAACAAAGTTGTGTGGTCACGTTGGGATACATGAGTTGTAGTCCATGCACACTGTCAATAATTTTATTGGCCTTGTCCCAATCTGCGCCATAGCGTTCATATTCAAAGCGGGCACCCACATTGTCTATGCTGAATGCTATGTCCACTCGGCCTAATTTGGGAATTAGTGGTACCAAGCGTGTGGCTGGTTGTGTGGCATTGGTATTGTAGTGTATGTCAATGTGATCACCATGACCATTGGCCACAGCAAACTCCAGTAGGTCAAAGTGTTCTTCTATCAGCCAAGGCTCACCGCCGGTGAATTCAATGTACTTGATATTGGGCAACAATGTGCGTATGTTTTCCCAAAACGTCTCGGTCTTTCTTGGCCATTGACCCTGCTTTAACCAGGTATAGGCCATGTGCTGTTTCTTATCAACACCGGGCATGTATGCGAGTTCTTCTTCAGCCCATTTTGAACTGGACCATGATCCGCAGATACGACATTTTAAATTACAGATGTTGCCTAGTTTTAAATCCACAAACCATAACTGGTCGGGATTGTCGTTGTTCCAGTCCACTTGCTGATATAATTCTTTCAATCTTACTTGACTGTGTATGCGTTTGCTGTCGCGACCTGCGGCTTCCTCTTGCCAACAACGATTGCATGTGGCAGGCTTTTCTCCCCGACGGAACTGTCTACGTAGTTCCTGCATGTACTCACTGTGATAAGCCGATTCTAGTGTATCAGTGTTTAGGTCATACTTGCGGCCTGACTCATCAGTGATTTCTTCATAGGCCATGCAACAAGGACGCACAGTGCCCATGGGACTGGCTTCCACGCTGATCCAAGGTAACATGCAGATTGAGTTAGGCAGGTTCATAATCTTTTAATCCGGCTAACTCAGGAAATGTGGCCCAAAAATCTTCGTTGCGTACACGGTCTAGTTTGGCACATTCTTCCACAAAGCGTGGCCATAAATGACTTTGGTCTGTGCTTTTTAATAAATTTAATGTGCTACGGAAACCATTTGTGGCACGTTTGAGATTGTCTTGCGTCTCTAACCAAGCAATGTGTTGTTCATATGCAGGCACAATAACATTGGCTTTGAAATCTTCTGGAAAGATATCTATGCGATACCATTCAGGGCTTTGACAAATGTTTACATTAAAGTCCTTGGCCTTGATTAGACCCAAGTCTGTCCATTCTCGATGAAAGTCTAACACATGTAATACGTTCATTGCGCTGACAGTGGCACTGATGTAAAAGTCCACGTGTGGCACTTCGGCCTGCATGCGTTGACGGTTATCCACGGCTTGTGACCAGTCTGTGCCTTTGCGCATGAGTTCGGCTCTGGCTCCCGATGCATCTAAACTGGCACCAACACTGACATTTTTAAAATGCCGCCAGTACTCAAACACATGCTTGTCTTTGTAGGCCAATTCACTAAAGTTGGTATTGTATTGAATACGCACATCTGTTTTACCGGCTTCAATTAACTTTTCCAGCAGATAATAGTGTTCCTTCATAATCAAGGGCTCGCCACCAGCAAAATACACCTGTTCAAGATAAGGTATGTGTGGCTCCATCTGTGCCAACATACCATCTTCGTCTCCGGTGGTATATTCTACTCTAGCCATATCGCGGCCAAGCACATCAGGCACACGATTATACAACTTGACATGATCCCCATACCAGTTACTGCTGAAAATAGGCCCACAGCTGCGACAACGGAAGTTACAAAGGTTGCTAAAACGAACGTCCCAATAACGTATTTTGAACTCAGGATTTGTGCCATCTGATTCTGTCCTTTTAATTTCATCTATATGATGTCCATAGTTACGATTGGCATCGTTGCGCATACTGAAAAATCCATTGCGCTCTTGTTCGTAACACTTGTTACACTCTTTGCTGGGTGTTTCTGTCAGCATGTTAGTGCGTAGTTTGCGATAGGGTTCTTGATTCCATATTTCTTGCATGGTATTTTTTCTAAGATCCCCCACCGGATGCCAGTAATCACTCACACAACAAGGGTAAGCACGACCATCTGGAAACGCATGCATGTGCATCCAAGGCAACATGCAAAAGGTTTCACTTTGCATCAACAATTCAGCCTGACGCTCAGTTAATTGTTCTTTGTCAATAAAATATGGTGCTCGGGCCATGTAGTCGTAGCCCTTGTTGTAAAATTCTTTGCTCATAGTTGCGTGTACCAATCTGCCAAGGCAGGGAAAGTTTCTGTGAAGTTCTTGCCACGACGCTGATCGTATTGCGTATAGAACTGTTTGAAATCTTGTTCTAATACTTGTTGTTCTGCGGCACCAGCGTGTGGCGTTTTTACTACATCAAGGTAATCAATCAGGCGTTGTAGTTGATTAAGTTCAAATTGATGTAGCAACGGATTACCATGGTTGGCATCGTACCAAGATTGTAATTTATATTTGTATTGTGTTCGAATTTCGTCGGGTAATACCAGTGGACTTTGAAAACTTGGGAATCTCAATATATTTAGTGAGAACGTGGGATAGTCTCGTCCACACAGGTCTTTCCAGGCCAGACACTGATCAAGAAACTCTGGCAACGTATCCAAGCACAATGCATTAATGGTACACATCATATGAAATCCTTCTAGATTTCCATCACGCAACACTCGATCTACATTATTGGTCCATGTGTCCCACACCAATCCATCACGTATGTATTCGCTTTGAAGTCCAACACTTTCATTGCTGGTATATAAATGAAAATGCTTGATGCTTTGGCTGGCATTAATTAGTTTGTAAATAAGTTCGTCTTTGGCTCCAAGATTGGAGTTAAGTGCAAAGCGCATGTCTGTGTCATGAGTTTTGAACCATTCGATCAGTTTCCAGGTTTCACCACTCATCAGTGGCTCCCCACCGGTTAGTCGTAGTTCCTGAAGTGACTCAGCCAGTCCCTGGTCCCACCACCTAAAGAAAGCCTCAATGTACGGATTACTCTCACCAAACTTATACAACTGACTACTTCCGTGGCTATGAGTAAAATGATTCCTACCGTCTGAAACGAGGCCGGTATAAGGTCCATTGGATTCAATATCGCGAACCCAAGTGCTGCTAAAAGCAGGGTTACAGTAACTACACCCAAAATTACATGTACGATCAAAAGATATTTCAAGCGTTCGTAAATCCACATCGCGGCTGGCTGGCTCAACATAGGCTTTCTCCAAAAGTTCATCAGTGTAGATAACAGTTTTATAGACACGATCACTGATGTTGTCTCGGCCTATATCTTCAATCTTCCAACAATATTCACATCCTGCAGGGCGTTCCCCACGTTGCATTTGCTCACGTTCTCGTTTCTTTTGTGCTGTGTTATGCAATGCACGAAAGTTTGCCTGTACTTCCTCAACACTAACCTTGTGCGGTAGCGGATGATGGCAACTAGTGGTCATGCCTGAACCCAACCATATGGTAGCATTGTACCATTTGGCTCCGCAGAAACTTTCTGACTTGATGTCAATTACTCTGCGTTTGTATTCTATGTCTGTTTCGTTATTCAGTTTTGGCATTGATAAACTCTATTAAATGTTCAGACCATGCACGGTTTGCTGCCGAACCTGGATGGTAACCATCGCAATCATAAGATTTTAATTCTCGAGCAATAGTGCTGATATTTTGATCAGCACAAATATTTGCTTGATCCAACAAAGCATATAATTCTCGATGCTTTTGTAACTCTGCTGTGTAATCGTTAAAAAAAGAAAACACATATGGCATGTTTAATTGTTTTAGCACTGCTTGTAATGTAATCATTTGCATCAAACTTTGATATGTTTCATTGTCCCGACTGCGATACTTGATATATTCGCTGAATTTGATTCGTTGAATAAACTCATTGTCCATGCCCACAAACACCCAATTCTTTTCAACATAGTCTTGATCATTAACTGGCCATACTATTTTTTCTGCCCAGTCATTTAATAGCACTTGCCGTTGACTTGTAACACATTGATCAAATTGGCTGATATCTTCTACCTGTATGTCGTTGCGTTGCAATCCTGTCCACATAACAAAAACAAAATCGTAAGTTCTACGACTGAGTTCAGATATGGTAGCGTTGTGTATGTAAGTGTTGCCAGCACCGCTGAGTGCTAGATTAACCAAATCAAATCCAAAATCTTTTTGTAGATGGTACGGCCACGAAATAGGGCCGCGACTGAAACTACAACCATTTACCAGTACACGTTTATTGCTGAGCATGATATCTGCATTCATTCCAAAATTCCTTCATTTCTGGAAAGGTTGCCAAAAAGTCTGTTTTACGACGTTTGTCGTGCTCGTTAAAAAATCTATAAAAGTCTGCACGCTGTAGTTTAACATATTCTGGACTTAGTTTGCGACCTTCTTTCATCCAATCTATGTCTCTACGCATACGCTGTACTTCGTAGTCTTTGAATCCTTGAAATGGCTTATCGGCTGTTTCCAAATTAAGTTCCATCCAGTCAGCCACACGTTCCAACACACCCACATACACATCTGGTAGTATTTGCAAACTCTGCCAGGCAGGTTGACGTAACAATGGCGTGTCAAACCACACACGCTGATAGGTTGTGCTGTGTGTTCTACGCAGACTCAAGATGTAATCTAATTGTTGTTGAATTCCCAACACACTGAGATTGTTCATGGTAATAATAAACGTCAAACTGTTACGATGTGGAATTTCAGAAAGAAAACGTTCCACATTGTTGACCACACGTTGCATGTTCATGCCGTGTCGGATATATTCAGCATGCGCTGGTCGACCCGAATCCAAACTCACATACTGCATGAAATGTTCTATGTTTGTGTTGCACAACTGTTTGACATAATCCAGATATCGTTCAAACACTCGAGGATCCACGCTGAAGTTGCTTGTAACATCCAAGTGCAGTTCAGGATTGGGCAAGGCCAACACATAGTCAAACACACGATAGGTATTTTTGTCCATGAGTGGTTCTCCACCAGTCATGCGAAAATGTTTTAATTTGGGGTACAACTCAGGCCACCACTCCCAGAATGCATCCACGTAAGGATTATCGTAACTGGCCGGAATAGGTCTGCGTCGTCCTTGAAAATGTTCCTTGGCGTTGTGCGGAGTACTGGTTGGGTAAGCACCGTAGTAGTCGGTTTCTTGCATCCAGGTACTAGAGAACTGTGGGCTACAATAACTGCACTTGAGATTGCACACATGGTTGAAATTTACTTCAACATAACTGGGTATCCAATCTTCTGTGCCAGTGCTGTTGCGTATAGCGTCAAGATCTTCAGCAGCCCAGGGCTCACCTGAACGATAGTGGCGATCACTGAGATTTCCTAGATCCTCTTGAGTCCAACAATAACTGCACTCATTTGGACGTTCATTTTTTAACATGATCACACGCTGAGCCTTTTTATGATCAGTATTGTGTAGTGCACCAGGATTGATTTTTATTGCTTCAGAATCTATTTCATGCAAGGGTGGATGATAGCAACTGTTGTTGAATCCTGTGGCCAAGTGTAGACTGACTTGTTTCCATTTGGCCAGGCATAGGCCAGCACCTAGATTTTCTTTCATCCATTCAGCATTGGCCATAAAATCTGATTTTTTTGTCATTTAAAATCTCGCAGGTTTAGCAGGTGGTTGCCATAAGTGAGCCACAGATTGTTCAGCATACATGTTCATGGTCACGCTGCTGATCCAATTCTTTGTCGAATCAGCCACAGATATGTCTGGTGCCACTTGCTGAAGATATTCAAGATATTCCAATGGCGTGGGATGAGTATCGTATCTAATCAAAAGTCTGTTTTTAAAATTATTTTTTTCATTGATTTCTTCAATGATATTGTTGTTAACACCAGCAAAATCTTGTTCTGTAAACTGCTGCCAAGTGGGCCAATCATCGCCACGTTTGATTTCATATTCTTCTTCAAGGCGTCGATTTCTTTTTGGTCCTGGACGACTGTACCAATCACATCCAAACACAGTTTCGTACACACTGGGTTTAATGGCATCAAATTCTTCACGATACAAATTAAAAACTTTTTTGTCTACGCTAAAGATTTTAAAAATATTGTCATCGGGTACATCAAACGGCACTATGCTAAAAAATTTATATTTGCATCCAATGGTATCTAACAAGGCCTTTGCACCAGCAATATGTGCGGCGTCTCTGATTAAATAACCCAATGGATCAGCAAACTTTTTTACAAACGTTTCATCATAATCTGTTTGATTGTATATACTGCCCGGAGTGATCCATTCGCGACCAACATAGCGATCTTCTCTGCCAATACTGCTCCACATGATCATTACCACATCATCTGCTGTTATTTGTTGGCGTTTATGGCACTCCATTAGGCTGTAAAAAATAAAACTGTTACCAGCGCCAGGCTGTGCCCAGTTTTGGTAATGATCATATTCACGTGCCACAATGTCGGCCCAGGTGGGATAAAGTCCACGAGTGAAACTGCATCCAAAGGCAAAAAATCTTGTCATTTTGTCAGCACCCGATTGTAATGTAACACAACACTTTCTGTATCTTTGGCAGTGGGGCACATTCTACACACCGCATGTGGACGACCATAGTTGTTTAAAAAAGTCTGTATTTCTACATCACTGCTGTCAGGTGTAATATACTGTCCCAGATATGGCGCCCAGGCTGGGTCAGTGATTTTAAATCTTTTCAGTGTGTCCTCTAATCCGCCCAAGGTACTGCATTTGTACAAGCGACCATTCAGCATGAGCGGACAAGTTTGTTGTATGCAAATATCAAAACTGTCTGCAGGATTGCTGTCAAATGGCTGCATGTTTGCATAATCGTTGCGATAAGTCTTTATAAATGTCTGCGGTCTATTGATTTGAAATCTCAATCCATTAGTGGTACGATATCTGTTGACACCGTATTCTCGCACAGGTTCCCACTTGTACATGTCAAAGATTTTGGCAATCACAGCCTCTACTCGTTCACTGTGTTGATGCACAGTGATTTTAAATACAAAGTTTCCCACTTCGTGTGCTGTTTCTACCACGTCTAAGTTTCGATCCAACAGTTCGCCATTGGTACTAAAGCGTATGGGACTTGTAGGCAATAACTCTCGTAGACCGCGTATCCATTGTTTGAGTTCGGGATTAATCAAGGGTTCTCCGCCCATGATTCCAAATTCATTGATGTCCATGCGTTTCATCCACGATTCAATTTCACGTCGACCATCTTCCCAACGCACATATCCTGTGTGTTTGAGATCAGCATAGTTACTACAGCCAACGCAACTGAGATTGCAAAATTGTGTGACCATCATTTCAACAAAAGGCAATTGAAATTTATTCATTGAATACTTTCTGTATTTTTGCGTAGGACAAACTCATAAATGTGCGATAGTTATGTTCTAGTATGGGTTGCATGTCTTGTAAAATCTGTTGCAGTTTTTCCACTGGCCATTGACTGATGGTGTCTACTAGTTTTAATATTTCATGCACACGCCATTGCATGCCGTAGTCGTCGTAGCCTTCATCCCAAAGATGATTGAAGGTTTGAAATCCCAACTTTCTCAAGTTTGCCAAGTGGTGTCTGCCACCCATGGTAATAAACGGTCTGCGTGCCAATATGGTTCTCCAGGTTTTTTCTGTGGCAAAACACACTTCATCTCGAACAAAGGTTTCGTGTATGATGTCTACAAAAATATTGTTGTAATATTTTAGTATGTTGAGATTGGCTGGCAACTGTATAGGATAACAATCATCTTGCTTGATATAGGTGGACATGTTTTTAATTACTTCCACGTCCTCAGGTATAAATTTAGGGCAAGATTTTAAAAATGCAACTGCTAAATCAATTTGATCACACTCGTTTTTAACCAAGTCTTCAAGACCCACAAAATCGCAAAGGCCATCGTTCTTGGTAAGATAGTGTGTGCCAATGCCAGTATTGTATGTTTGAAATAACTTGTCATAGTATTTACTATGCAACACACTGCCGATCCATAATCTGTTCCAGTTTGACTTGCCAATAAAATGTCCAAAATGCAAGGTAGGTGTGACTCCTGTGTTTACAGGATTTTCCTGTGACCACTGTTGCATAACCGGTATTTCGAACCAGGCACGTGCATCACGTTTGATTTTGTAGTCTGGATGAGCCTCTATCATGTTGCCTGTGTTGATGGTGATATTTGATTTTTGGTATCCGGTTTCGTCACAAAATGCATCTAGATATCTATACAATCCACTGGCATGACAACTAGATCCTTCGGGAGTGACATCCAGTGTGGTAGTAGCGCCTTCGATCAAGCAACGATAAAGGTGTATTGTTAATAAATCCTTGCGCCAGAATTTGTTGTCGTTGACTCCCACTTTGTAGACTTTATTCAACATACGTAATTTCTCGAGTAAATTTTTTTTCAATCAACAGTTGATGATTGTGATCCAATATGGGTTGCATGCGTTGATACATGTCTTGTAATTCGTCTTTTGATTTTTTGGCCAGTGTGTTTATCAGATCAAGTATTCTTGTGTAGCGTTGTTCCATGCCGTGGCCATCATAATCTTCGTCCCAGAATTCGTGAAAAGTACGAAATCCCATTTGCCTGAGGTGTATTAAAAAACACTTTGGTCCCATTAGTATAAATGGTTTTTTCATTAGCATGGGTCTGGTTGTTTTTTCAGTGGGATAAAAACTTCTACCTCGAAGAAAAGTTTCTGCCACAACATCAATTAAAAATTCAGGATAAAATTTAGCCAATTGGTCTGTGTGTGTTTTGGTTGTACCGCCCATGGTATAACTGTCTTGCTGTTCTAATTGCATAGGCAAATGATGATATGTTTTACCAAAATTTGCAATAGATTCAGGGTGTACCGCAAACAATTGGTCCAGTTCAAACATGCGACGTTGGTCCGGCTCGTGCGGGTTGAATCTAAAATTTAATGCAGTTTGCTCGCTGTGATTCACATACAAATGACTAGCCAGTCCTATTCTACTCCAGGTTGGACGATTATACAGAGCACCAAATATTTTTTTACCAGTCCATTGGTGATAGTCAACATAATTGGTTTCTGGCGGCACATTAAAATATCTAAAAGAAAGTGCGTGTCCTTGTAGTTTGTAATTTCTATAAGGCTCTTGCACCAGATTAAAACTGCGAATAGTAATAGATTTGAAATTAAATGCATCCAGTATGTCAAACAGGCCTAGACTTCTCAAACATGCGCCTTCGGCTATTTCTAAATCGATCACTCCGCCTTGGTGGCAAGCCAAGAATTCAAGTAACTCTTGTTTGTTCCATATCACGCTGTCATTGAGATCCAAAGACAAACGACCGTGTACGCCATTGGGATTATTAACCATTGAGCAATTTCCTATCAATCAGTTCCTTGTACAAAGCCGCGGCATAATCTTGATGGCATTCAATAAATGGATGCAGTGTGTCGTCTAGTGAATTTTGTTGGCTTGCTAGGTCAAACAATGTGCCTGTGGTGGAAAACTGACTCCGGTCAATCAATTCATACAGTTTTTGAAATCTATCAAATTTGGTCATGCTTCTGTATTCAATGAATAGATAAGGTATGCCAAGCGTTTTTAATGTGTTTTGCAAAGATATGATTTTTATCAAACTCGAGGCCATGTGCTCATTAAAACTGGTAACCTCATAGTATTCTTTGAACACACGTCCCACACTGTCATCTCTGCGTTGATTGATATACCCACACCCAAACACCCAATCTTTTTGCACATAGTCTTGATCATTGACCGGATATATAATTTTACCAGGCCAATCGTTTTGTTGACTTTGATAAAGCGATGTGTACTCTGTGTCAGAAAATTTATTGATATCTTTGACTCTGATGTCAAGTCTGTCAACATAGGTCCACTGTATCAATACTAGATCATAGTTTCTTTGTGCAAGTTCTTCCACAGTAGACTCGTGTATGTATGTGTTTCCAGCACCGGCCTGTGCCAGATTAATTATGTCAACATTGTTGCATAACTTTTGTAAACAATAAGGCCAAGATTGATCACCGCGGCTGATGGAAGTTCCGTTGACTAACACTTTCATTCGCGCACCATGGGTCCTTGATTTTTAAATTGTGTCTTGTAGTGATGTTTGAAAAAACGACTAGCGTCTGGATCCATGTCCACAATGGGCAATCCCAATCTTTTTCTCAATATCTCTCCTACGCTGTTACACTGATCAGGTCCATCATTTTCAAAACTTTGCCATAACCGTGCCAAGGTATCAAAGTTTTGTACCTGTCGATAGTCCCATCCTTCTATCATGATCATAAATGTACCCAGTCTAGCACCGTATATGGCCCAGAATCCGTTGTCAACATCTGCACCCACTGTTTGCCACACGCACAAATGATCATAGTTACGATTGTTTACTCGTCGTTCAAATTCTTCCACTGTGGGCTTAGAACCACGATCCAAACACATCTTGACGCCTTCACGAAATCCAGCACGCCAGGCTTGAAAAGGTGTGGCATTAGGATACGTAGTTGAGTAGCAGTCATTCATAGCCCAGTAGTTGGGATAAAAACAGAACTCTACATCGTTTTCGGCAGTGCCATCTGAGTTTTCATGTGTGCGCATGTTGTACACAAAGTTTTTGGTCCAACAACTCATGCCGCCATTGCCATACATCAATCCATTGATAGCATTACGACTACGCCAACGAAAAACGCAATCGCTGTTATTAGGGCCAAGGCTAAGTTGTAGGTTGAAAAACTCTGGATCAGGAATATTGTCGCCGTCAATGAGCACAAACCTGTCAGTGTCACTGGCGTCTGCGGCCGCTTTATGAGCCGCGTCACTGCCTTTAACACCATCCACCCTCTTGGCCCAAGGTACCATGTTTTGAATTTTGATCCAAAATTCTTCTTTTTTAGGTTCATCATATGTCAAGTAAATGCAGTCTAAATCTGCTATGTCAATTATGTGTTGTTCGGTCATAGTATTCTATTTGTGGGTATTGTTCACCAGGCTCCAAGGCCACGGCGGCCATGCCGCGTACCACAGGTTGCCCTGTGACGCTCTTGACCAACCAAGTTTCAATTATTTTTACATCAACAATTTTCAACTCTCCGTTGATGACTCTTAGGCGCCCGGTGTTATTTTTAAAAAACACATCAGGATGATCTATCACAACATAGTTGCCTTCACTGGGGTGATCTGTTTCGCAGTACATGGTAATTTCTCCTGCATCATTGTAATACAGTCGGTATTCTATCAATTGTTTGGGTCGCTGGCGATCATATTCTTCAACCAACTTCAATGCTTCAAGAAATTCTGGACTCATACCATGCTTTCATTTCTGCTGTTACAAAATCTTTTTCGTAATAATGCAAAGGATGTAATTGATTTATGTTATTGATACGTATCATTCCTGCATCAAATTCAGTAACAAATTTTTGTTTTATACTGGCAGATTCTTCAATGCCATTGATTGCTGGTTTTAAATGCGTAAAATTTAAAAAGTCCATGCTAGGCATTGTAACTAGTTCTGGGCCCACCATTATGGCAGCCAATGCATACAACACATCTGTGCTGGGTTCATTCTCTATACATTTTTTTAAACCAGTTTTTACATGATTCCAATTCATCGAAATGTATTGTGCAGCATCAAAAAAATTCTTGGCATCTTGGCTGAATCTAAAATACATTAAACCGTTGTAGGTGTCAGGTAGTTTGTTTGCGTCAAATAACTCTCTGTACTTTCTTATAGTGCTGTTGATACCTAGGTAATTTTTTGTGCCGGTACTCAAACAAACGTTCTTTAATCTAAACGCAGTCCACCAATGATCAATTGAACGTGTGAACAACAAGTCACTTTCTAATTTGACTGTTTCCTTAAACGGTGTTTGATAAAACACCTGCCATTCGTTGGCAAATTTTCTTTGGCTGTCAGGATCATTGTAATCAACAGTAAGAGGAATTACATAGTCAAACACCGATCGATGTTGTTCAGTAACCAATTGTTCAGTGCGACTATCTACTATTACAGCGTAGCGATTATTCTGCTGTGTGGCTTTTATATTCAAGGCTTGTATGTAGGCCAACTCAAGATAATTCACCGTGTCAGTGTTTTGTGCAAAGGTCACAAAACCTTGTTGTTCTTTATGCTGAGACACTGTCAACAAACTCCTGAAAATTATCACTTTGTAAATAACTCTTGCTCATCACATGCATGTTCATGCGCGGAATCACATAGGCTGAATCTTTGTCTTTGATCACAATCTGATTGTTTTTTACAGTCATGGATTGAATTGGCTGTAATACATTAAGCATGTGGCCAGGAATTCCTGTGTTGGGCACACGGAATCCATTTAAAATTATGTCAGCCATGGCAAACGCATAGTCATTTCTGTAACTACGACTTTCTGCATTAAACAATTCTCTGTAGTAGTGATAGTTACCTTGTATGCGATTGACCAAATCAAAAAATATTTTTGCTCGAGGTGTTTTTCTAAAAGCAAACACTGTGGCCCATACATAAGGCAAACCTCGACTTCCCATGACTGCAGGTACCCATTCATCATTGAGGCTGCGTGCATTTCTTTGCAACACATAGTCCCAAGGCAAATCAAAAATCTTTAACAGAGAAGAATCCTGTACCACATAATCAACATCAATGACCAAGGTTTCGTCATAGGGACTGAGTTCGTAACTTGATGCACGACCAAAGTTTTTCCATTGCACAGGTCTTCCCAGATCTATATCATGTCGATAATTATGCCAATTCATATCAGCAGTTGGGTCTTGTGTGATTAAGGTACTGGGCAATCCCAAGACTTTTGAGGCCAGACCAACAGTTCGATTGGCTATACTCACATAGTCTGTGTCTGCGGTGTTGATGGCAAAGGCCAGTATACCTCTAGATTTTTCTGATACGTTTGAGTTCATTGTGTTCTTGATGCCAACGGTTCATGACTTTTTGATATTGCTCTCTACACAACTCTAGTAATTCTGATCTGTTTATTTCAATGGGATTATGAAAAGTGTCCTCCAGATAAATCACATCTCCAGCCCAAGTGCTTAAAAATGCAATAAGGTCTGTGGTCACATAAAACATACCACCATTGTAGGTCACATGTAGATCAGTCTGAATCTTCTCTCTGAGAATTTCACGATTAATTTGGTAGTCCGTGGCCAATCTTATTTGATCAACTAATTGATTAATTTTGTCTGTCATTGGATTTGGTGTAGAAAAAAGGCATAGTATAGTTTACACTAACCATGCCTGTTTGTCAACTGTGTACGTGGGTATTACAAAGCCGAAATAGTTACGCTACCCCAACTGTTGCTGAGATTTGTAGTAGATGGTGCACTTACGTCAATGGTTCGAATCACGTTTACACCAAAAGAGTCATCAAAACTGTATGTGCCGTTGTCGCCACCTGAATAACTTTGTATTACTGTCCAAAAATCTACGTTGAGACCTTTGTCGTTGTTTGAACCTTGCGTGCCATTACAGTTTACATACACATAAATTTTGTCTGAAGTGTAATTGGCTGTAGTACTGGTGATATCAATTAGAGTAACGTTGGAGTTGTATGTAGCAGTATGATATCCCACCGCGGTTTGATTGGTTACCACAGTAGCGCCTGTACCGGTTCTACCACCGTTGGTGTTGGCACCAAATGTGGCCACTCCGCCAGCATAACCAAGCAAACTGATGATTTGGTTGGTACGAGCAGTGGTACTGCTATTTTGTGTACCGCTTAAATTTAATTTTAAACGTCCACCGGCATTGAAAAAATAGCGTGCCTGGTCTGCACTAGCAAAAGCGGCACGAGCACCAAATGCTCTAGTAACGTTAGTCACACTAGAACCACCTGCGGGAGGATTACCGCCTGGATTGGCCACAGTAACTGTCCAAGCAGTGCTTAGGTTAGTACCTGCAGATACAGCGGCATTACTGGCAAAACTCAAACGATTGGTATAGGCTGATGCAATTTGAGTTGACAGTGTGCTGATATAGTCAATTTTTTGACCTGAAGTAACTGCACTGATACCAGATCCAGAACCGCTTTGATGTGTGCGAATACTGTTTAATGTGTTGATCAAACTGGCCCATTGAGGTGCTGTGACCAAATCACCTGTGGTGATCTGGCTTAACGCAGTTTGTCCATAACCGGCCGATCCAGATCCTGTGGCCCAGACTGTGTTAATACGGTCTGCTGTGCTACTGGGATTGGAACCTACAAAGTTATTATAATCCGAGGCATCAATTTTTCCGCCTTGCGAGTAACTCATAATTTATTTCCTGTTTATATTACTTATCTTTTAATGCTGTTTTATTTAATTTTTGCTTTCAAAGCAGCAACTTCGGCACGTAATTCAGCAATGGCTGCAAAGGCCAGGGCACTTAGTTTTTCGTAATCAACTGCTAGACTGCCGTCCGGGCGTGTGCGCACTGCCACTGGAAATACGGTCTTGACATCTTGAGCAATCACACCAAAATCTTCTTTTTGTACAAAATATCCGTCAACTCCGCCTTTGGCTTCACAGTATTCATCGGTCCAATCAAACAGTTTGCCACCAATTGCATCCACGGTATCTAGTGCGTTTGGAATTGTTCGTACATTTTCTTTGAATTTTTTATCTGAAGAAAAGTAGGCTGTGATGTTGTTTGTGGCACGAATTTCACCTGTGGTTCCCGATGCTGCTGTGCCAATACCCAAACTACCAAATCTTACACCGGACGTTGTGGCTATATCTTGTGGTAGGCTCAAGGTCACCGCACCCGTTGGGGAACTAGCAGTGATTTGATTGGTTGTACCAGCAATGTTGGAAACTGTGATTGGTGCTGAATATGTTCCGCCCAAGGCAACAAATGTTCCGCCAATGGTCAATCCAGGATTAATCAGGGCTGAGTTTGGAATGCTGTTAAAGTTTGTACCACGCAAGGTTGGAGAACTGTTAGAAGCCACGTTTTGATTCAGTGTCAGGTTGGTTGTAACAGTCAGGGTGTTGGCACCGTTGTTGACACCAGTTCCACCGTATGTGGGTGATATCACATTGGCCAACCAGGTACCACCAGTGATTGTGGTAAATGCCCCTGTGCTGGGCACACTGTTGCCAATTGGGGTATTGTTGATCGAACTAAAATTAGCCGGATCATTAATTCTAGCAATTGGACTGCCGTTCAACAAGGCAGATGCGGCTGTGATGTTTACATTGCCGTTGACATTGAGTGCTGTCAGTGTGCCAAGTCCAGTTATGTTAGGTTGGCTGGCTGTTAACAGTGTTCCTGTATAGCCACTAGATGCGCTGATACCAGTGGCGCTGACCGTGGTTGATGTGACAGACTCTGACACAACATTACCGGCCAAATCACCTGTGAATGCGCCAATAAATGTTGGCGCTTGAGCATAATTGGTTGCTGTTAATATAGTTCCAGTAACACCTGCAGCAAAAATACCCGATGTGGTATCTCTTTGTACCAATGTGCTAGGTGTAGCATTGATATCTTGTGTGCTGAGTTGCATGACCGGACTGGCTATGGTACTAAAGTTAATACCAGCCTTGACGGTACTGAACCCCGCCAATGCACTAGGGAATGTGTCTTTGCTGATAATCACATACGGAACACCAGCAATTCTGATCTGTGTCACAATGTGACTACCACCCAGTATGTCGGTCATCACACTCGGAAATGCACCTGTGTCACCTGTGGTTGGTGTAGCCACAGGTCCCACTGTGATCCAAGCCGCACCCGAATAAATTTTTAACTGTTGATTTGTTGAATCAAACCAGAGGTCTCCACCCAGGGCACTTAGGTCTCCAGGTGGACTTGAAAATGGTGCACTGGTAGCACCTGTTGAAATTTTCCAACTTGTGCCCGAATACACACGCAAAATATTGTTGGTTGTGTCCCACCATAACTGTCCTGCCAAGGGATTGGGCGGTCCTGGGTTGGCACCTGAATTGGGACTGGCAAAGTTTTCTAGTAAATGAACTAGATTTTCATTTAATATTTCACCGTAACCGGCATAGTTTTTACCAATTAAAGTTAAACTGGTAGCGGAGGTATCAACAGAGCCGTCGGATAAGCCGCCTGCAACTATTTCTGTACCGTTGGTTAAATTAATTGTATATGCCATATTCTATTTGTTTGCTTATTCTGTATTTAGTACATTTTTTGTATGTAACACAAGGCGAAATAAGGTGGACGATTTTCGTGTGGTTGTGTACTTCCGCCTGCGCCGCCTGCGCTTTGAGTATTTCCACTTAGCGTCAATGAATGTGTATGATCTAGAACTGCACTCACGGAAACGCTAATTCCGGTTGTTGCACTAGTTGTATTATAACCACCGTCACTTTCCCCTGTCATTGCTACACCACCGCCGGCGCCATTGGGAGCACCGTTACCGGTAGATGCATGCAAATGCCCAGGATCTGTAACCGATGCCGAGTGAGAATGACTTCCTGATGACCCTGTGGTCAACGATCCTGACAATGCATGGGTGTGTATGGGCATGCTTGCAGATGTCAGTGTCACTGTGTTTGATCCGCCGGTATCTCCAGGACTGTATGTTGATCCAGCACCTGCAATAAACCGGTCACGCAAATCTGGTGTACCATTGGTGCCGTCGCACAACTGCCATCCAAGTGGTATGCTAAATGCTGGACCGCCCCACATTAAAATTACCCCAGTCGGAAGTACAGCATGTACAAATGCTGTGGTTGCAATAGCGGTGCTGGTATCACTGGCTGATTTGGTTGTGGCTGTAGAATTAATTAGATTGGCCGCTGTAAATGTGTTATTGGCTCCAGATATTCCAGATACATTACCTCCCGACACCAATACATTACCACTGCTGAAATTTGTGGTTTGAGTATTAGTTGCAGAAAGTTCTGCTAACCCTGTGGCTTGACCACCAGTTATTAAAACATTGCCACTGCTGAAATTTGTAGATTGTCCAAGTGTTGTTGAAAAATTAGTTAAACCAGTTGCAGATCCACCAGAAATGATTGCGTTTCCGCTGCTAAAATTTGTACTCTGTCCGTAGGAAGTTGAAAAATTAGTTAGTCCGGTAACTGAACCACTGGTAGCACGTATATTACTGGTGCTGAAATTTGTACTTTGTCCAACCAAGGTTGAAAAATTAAGAAGTCCTGTAACGGATCCTCCTAAAATTAAAGCATTTGCTGTGCTAAAGTTTGTGGTTTGTGAGATGGTGCTGTTTAATGTATTAACTGTTGCTAATGTAGCAGATACGTTGGCAAGATTGTTGATATAACCGCCAGTTATTACTGCGTTGCCACTGCCGAAGTTTGCGGCTTGCAACACTATGGAAGAAACATTGCCTGTTAAAGTACCTGTTAGAGTTGTTGCAACCACATTGCCTGTTAATTCGCCAATCACATTTCCGGTTAATGTTCCTGTTAGAGTTGTTGCAACCACGTTGCCGTGTAGGGTTCCTTGCAATTGACGATTGGTAATATCTACCATGACAAAGTCGCCGGTGCTGGTTATAACGTTGGCATTAATTGTGGGTCTTTGTACATTACTGCTAAAAGTGATTCCAGGATTGATAAACGAAAATCCCGGTATTGCTGGACTCGGTAAGAATCTTGCATCTGGGCTCAGTGTTGCAACTGTTAAGTTACCGTACTGCAATCTTAGAATGTTGTGGTATGTTCCGCTGATACTACCATCTTCTACGCTGACTGGTACAGCACCGCTGATACCTTGTTGTTTGGTGTAAGCAGGGCCTACAATTTTAAAACCTGCATTGCTGCCACTGTTGTCATATACATACATTTGCTCCGTGGATGTATTGAACCAAATGTCGCCGTTTTTGCCCAAAGAAGGTTGGCTACCAGAATTAGTAACGCCTGATACAGCCACATAGCCTTGTGTGGTAAAAACCTTTAAAATCTGAGCACTTTTGTCAAACCACAATTGACCTTGCAAGTTTACCGCACTTGGAGCAGTATTTGATGCAAAGTTTTCTAGCAAATATACTAAATTTTCGTTGAGATATTCGCCATAACCAACAAAATTAGGGCCCGCCAGGCTTAAACTAGTAGTCGTGTCACGAGTACCATCTGCAATGGTAGTTAGTGTTGTTCCGTCGCTTTTGTTAATTTGATATGGCATATTCTGCGTTCTTAATTATATTAACTTATTTATCGCTATCCAATTGCTGTTAGCGATCCGCTGGAAGTAAAAACATGTGTTGTTACTCCGTTTTCGTAGGTTATTGCGCCGCCTGTAAATGCCGGAGCACCGGCATATTGTACTACTACCAGTCCATCTCCGCCACGGCCTCCAGATGTTTGACCGCCGTGCAAGCCACCACCGCCACCACCCCCGGTATTAGCTTGAGCATTGTTTCCATTTCCATCTCCGCCGCCACCAGCTCCGCCTGGTCCACCGGGTCCTGTTCCACTGGGTCCTTGGTTACCGTAGCCACCACCACCGCCACCGCCCACTGCAAATCCCAAAAATGTAATTCCTGGTCCGCCTGCTCCGCCTGCATTGCCGTTGCTTTGTTGCCCAGGCCCAGCAAAACCGCCGCCACCGCCACCGCCGGCTTGTCCAAATCCTTGCCAAATACCTGTGCCACCATCATGGCCCTGTCCTGGATATCCTGCGCCGCCACTGTGTGTGTAAACATACCCACATCCGCCACCGCCGGACCCGCCAGAACCGGCTGTTTGACTGGGAGTACCCCAACCACCGTTACCACCGCCTAAGGCAGTTATGCCTTCTTGTAACACTTGAACTGGATAATTGATTGGTGCTCTGGTATCCCAGACTACTTGACCTTGAGGATTGTACAAGGCTGCAGCAAACATGGCTGGACCTCCATAATTTGTTGCCACGCAAGTGATGTTGTGTACTCCTGCAGACAGAGTTACTCGGTAATCGTCGTAAGTTCCCCACCAGCCATTTGACCCAATATGGGTACCATCAATGCTGACATCAATGGCATTGTCGGCACTGACTCGTAAAGTATAGTCCTGACCTATTTGTAATTGTGTGGTATATGTGGCTGATACTGTGCCAGGAGCAGCACCAGCCATGCCCGGATGAGTCCATACTCCATAAGTGTTTAAAAATCCGTTATAAACAGGATATGTGCCTGCGTATACCTGCGGAGTTACTGTGTTGTTTACTGTGATTCCACCAGTGCCAAACAAACTGAAAGTTCCAGATTCATTTGCTCCGCCGCCTGTACCAACTACAATTGTGTAAGTACGCCCGTCTAACACTGACAGTACTTGATTTTCTCTGTAAACAACCCCGCCAGCACCACCACCACCGCCGCCTTCGTAGCCATAGCCAACACCACCACCACCACCTCCGCCAACTACTAAAATGTTAGCATTGACATCGCTAGGATAAAATTGTTTCCAGGTGCCGTCTTTTTTAACAAATCCTCGCTGGATTGGATGCCAGGTACTACCATCTTTGTAGGACGGCGCTAGTACTCTTTTCCAAATTCCATTGATTCGTCGAAAAATTCCTCTTGCCATGTGTTAGCCAATCTGGAACCAAAAATCTCCCTCGTTACCGCCAGTTGGTGGGTTGGGAGAAACTGTGTAAACAAATTTTTGATTTGCTATAGATCCAGCCACAAATGCTGTAGTTGCTAAATTTGTGCTGTTGTCTCCAGAAACCACTGTCTTTGAATTGGTCTCCCAGTTAAGCACTGTTTGAGTTGGTGCTGTTGGGGTACCGGTGAGTGCCGGACTGGCCAAGTTGGCCTTTAAGGCCAAGCCTGCTGTTAGGTTGTTTTGTGCAGTTATTGCCAAGGCATCAACCCTGGTATCGGTATAAGTTGTACCTATTAGATCAGCGGCATCAACATAGGCTGTGGTAGCAATACGTGTGCTGTTGTTGTTGGCTGCAGGAGTGGGTGCGGTGGGTGTGCCAGTAAATGCTGGACTAGCAATGTTAGACTTGAGTGTTATTTCACTTTCAAGTGTGTTGATTCTATCAGTTTTGTTGGCTATGTTGGCATCTAAATCTGCTACATTGGCCTTGAATGCTGTGTCTAGCGCGGCAACATTGGCATTGGTATCTGTACGCAATTGATTGGTAGCAGAAGTCAGTATGCTTACATTTGTGGTCAGTGCTGTAAATGTATCACTGCGCAATTGACTGACGTTGGCATCAACGTTGGCAATGTTACCTACCAAACTGCTGTCTAATGCCACTTGTATGGCATCAGTGTAGGCTTTGGTAGCAATACCCAAATTGTTGGTTGGGTTTGATGCCACAGTGATCATGCCGGTATCGCCGTTGATTCTAAATGCTCTAGTGTTACCCATGGAGGTATTGACATATATGTCAACGTTGCCACCTAGCATTGAATTGGTCACTACCAAGGCGTTACTGCTATAAAACAAGTTGGCTTGGTTGATTACCAAATTGGCGCCAACTCCTAGATCACTGAGAAAGTCTGTTCTTACTGTGGTTCTTGGAAAAGCGTTAGCCCAGGCACCACCCAATTGCAAACTGTTCATGACATTGCCGTGCAACATCACGTTAGATGCCAAGGTAACACCAGGACGAATAAAACTAAACTGTCCATACGCACCGGTCTGGAAAGCAGGATCGTAACTGGCCACACTAATCAATTGATTATTGGTATATGTGTTGACCACAGTATGAGAATTTAAACTTGTGTCTGTAACTGTCTCGACCAGTGCTCCACTTTTTCCTTGTGCTGTGGTATATGGAGGATTAATAACTATCCAACTAGAGCCATTGGACACTTTTAATTGTTGATTTGTAGTATCCCACCATTGATCACCAGCCTTGAATGTAGTGGGTGCTGTGCCACCTACGCTTCGTTCACTGACATTGACAAATTCTGCTCCGTTGTAAACTCGAAGACGTTGATTGGCAGTGTCCCACCACAATTGTCCGGCCAAAGGAGCAAATCCCACACTTTGTCCAGGGGGCAAGGTGCTGGCAAAATTTTCTAATAATCTAACAAAATTTTCGTTTTGTATTTCTCCGTAACTGGTGTAGTTTCTGCCTATTAAGGTTAAACCAGTTTCGGTATTGGTTGTACCGTCAAGCAGTGTGGTTAGCACTGATCCATCTGTTTTATTAACAATATAACTCATGGCATTATCCTATTGAACTAAGGTTGGTCAATGTTTGAATGCGCACAGTATAATCAATTTGAATTAGTCGATTTAAACTTTTTTGTACAGGATGAAATACCACGTGAGTCAATAACAAACCTGTGGAAGTCAGTCCAGTTGTGCCATCAGTACTACGACCACGTAGACCCAATTCGTCAAACACATATTCGCTGTTTAGATTTTGGCTGTTGTCAAACAAGGCCTGCCCAGCAGGTTCACCGTAGTCCAACAAGCAACTGACCAAAATATCAGTGTAAATTGTGCCCGGAATGTGGGCCACTGTCATTTTGTTGTTGACTGGATCCAGGTTAGCCACAGCAGTGTTATCTACAATTTTACTAAAGGTTGGATTGTATAAATTTGAACTTTGTCCCACTGTGTTAGTAGGCAAGTATGTGATAATACCAGTGGTATCTACAGATGTACCACCGTTGCCTAGGACCATTTCGTAGATAAAGTTTTGCCCTTTGTTGGCCACACCACTGGCCAGTGCTCGACTGAAATTTTCATAGTGAATGGCATTGGGCTTGTCGATAAAAACTTCTCCAGATTCTGGATCAAATATTTTGATGTGCCCGCGTACATAAATCCCAGATGATTCGTCTGGACGTTTTTGTGTATTTTCCACTGCCTTTTCCTCTATGTTTGTTTGTATTTGGGGTTGAAAACCCGGTGTATCAGTATTTATCATGGTGTATATCCTGGACTTGCTTTCAAGAATGTGGCCTGTGCAGTAGTGCTGTTGTTTAATGTGTCACTGTAGAAATAATCAGTAATATTTCCGTACCATATTGTGGTTTGTGTTACATAAGTATTGGCCAACAATTGAACATTTCCTGCTGTGGTCACTTGTCCTAATACCGTGGCCTGAGTTATATTGGCTTCGGTTGAATTGACATTACCTGTGACTCGATCAACTACAGCAACAGCGTTGCTAATACCAGCAAAAATATTACCAGACAACTGTATCGCTGCCAGTTTAGAATCAGTTGTAACTGTTTCCAACAGGCGTAAATTGGCAATATTGGTTAAAATATAATCACCAACATTGGCTGTAATATTTCCAGACAGCGTTAATTTGATGCTGACATTTGTTGTGGTATTAATTTCTGTGGTTGATACAATTTTGGTGTTGGCTATAGTTATTCCTGGAATAACTTGCTCTTGGCTGGCGTCAACCACACGAGAATTTGTGAGATGTCTAAGTCTGTTAGTTCCAGCATACAACAACGACAGGTTTGAACTGATACTTGCAAATCCCGAGTCAGTTCTTCCAGTATAGATCACATTTGCGTTGGCTCTAACACTGGCAAAATTTGTTGCATACAAATTGGCTCCAACATTACTGGAAACTTGATACACGTTACCGCTGTAAAAGAAATAAGAATTTGATGCAAGTACTGTATTTGCTCGCCATGGTACATTGTATCCGTATACGTTGCCTGTGGTAACATAGGTATTGGCATTGTAAACCACATAAGAACCAACTGGTAAAGATGTGTTAGTTGACCATATTGTTGTGTTTAAATTGTTTGGTGCGGTACCATCAGTGGCACGTCGTATTTGACCCAACACATTGACTGTGTTTGCAATCAGCGTCACGTTTGATCTTATAGTTGCAAAACCAGAATTTTCGTTGTTGTAGATCAAGGCTGTGTTGCCTTGAATGTTAGCAAAGTATTCTGCATTGACGTTGCCTAACACTTGATAGGTGTTTCCGCTGTAGTACACATAACTGTTGGCTGCAAAACTGGTATTGGCGGTCCAAGGAATATTTGGTGCGTACACGTTACCAATGGTCAAGTATACATTTCCGTCAAACGATGTTATTGTATCCTGTTGTATTACTGCATTTGAAGTCCAAGGTGTCAGTGTTTCTTTGGCATAATTTCTATAATAAGAAATTTTTTCGCTATTGACAAAAATTACACCTGGTATGCCTAATTCTCTGTTGGGGTCAGCCAACTTGGTTGCATCTTCAACAAATATCTTATCATCAGTTATTAACAAATCTCTAGACAAGGTAGATGTATTACTGTCGCTGATTCGATAAAAACTATGTTGATCACTCATGTTATCAAACAACCTGAATGCGTAATCATTAGTTCCGGGTGTGAGATTTGAAAACACTGTGAGATTCAAACTGTTAAACACCCGACCAGGCACCAATTCCTCTGGTGCATGGCTGCTGAATCTGTCAACATAGGCTCCCCCATCAACTTGTATGTTTCCGGCATCTACACCTAGATCATCAGCAAATCTGCTCTGTATGATAGAATCAATTTTTTGTCCACTGACTTGTGTGACATTGCCAGAAATATTGGCAAAATGTGCTCCATATATGTTGCCTGTGACAGTGTATATGTTTCCATTATAAAGAATCTGTGTGTCGGTGAATGCTGTGTTTGGTGTCCAAGTTGATATAGTATCGTACGCAAAGTAAGTGCTGCCATCAACTATGACGCCAGGATAATCAATTCCTTCAGTGGAGGTACTTAGATCAATGTTGCCGCGATAAGCCACAATTCGTTCGTTGGCTGTTGACAAGTTTTCAGCCCGGATTGATGACACATTAGCAATTGGGAAATCGATATTGGCTGTAACTGTGTGTTCGAACGGAGACAGTTGATATAATTCGCCACCAAGATTTATAACAGTGTTTGCGGCTATGACTTGCCCAGCAGTTACTTGATCCCACAGCACCACTGCGTTTGAACTGGTTAATCCATTGGATATAGCGTATGAATTGGCAGTATCTTCTGTGGTGTATTTTTTCCAATTGTATGTCAAACGATCAAACTTGATGTTGGTTTTGATACTGCGCACCACGTTGTGTCCAGTGTTGTCACCATCAAACACGTTTCTCAGCACAGGTGTGGCTACTGCTCCTGAACCTGTACCATTAATGATGATTTCTGGGTTACTGGTGTAACCAGTGCCAGGGTCAACGATTGTGATATTAGACAAACGACCCAGTGCATCAATTTGTGCCACTGCATTGGCGCCAGTGCCACCGCCGCCTGCTATTACAATTTGTGGAGCCGTTACATAACCAGAGCCTCCGGTGCCCACAATGATATCAACCACACCATAGGTATAGTTATTTTTCCAGTCGTAGTACACACGATTGTTTAATAGGCCCGAGTCGTAACTTTGTTCACCACTGGGGCTACGATAAACATTGATGTTGCTGTCCCAGTATGGTGCTAGATCAAAATCGGTAATGTCACCACCGTACTCGTCGTTGCGTTGATAGTTAATATTAAACTCGCGCAAGATAGTGCGGTATGGTTTGACTTCGTTGATGTAGTCTTGATAGAAGTCTTGGTTGTCTGCAATATAACTGGCAAACTGTTCTAGTTTACGAATATACTGTGTGGCGCTGATAAAACTTGTCTTAAATGCCCAATCAATATTTTTTTGTTCAGTTAACGCATACTTGATCATGGCAAAGAAGATTTGATTATAATCACCGGCTAGGTCATCAATAAACAGTTCGTCCTTGATACTCAACAAAATTTGACGTAGTTCTTTGTGAAAGTCTGTTTCCATTGTCATCGTATCTGACATCATAGTCAATTCATCAGACAATTGGATTGTTCCGTCGCCTAAGCCCACAGTTACACGATCTAAATTGTTGTTGATATAATAAATGGCAAATTTGCCATTGCCGGCGTCAAGAACTCTAACATAGGTATCAGCAACCAACTGAAGTTTTCCAAATTCTAGGTTGTCTACCACAGTGGTATCAATGTTTGTTGTGGGATCAAAGTTGATATCGTACCAGTCAATGTAATTCCAATACAGGTTGGTTTTGTACGACTGCACCCAGTCACCAAATAATCCATTGGCCAATGGTCTTGTACCCATTTCAGGTATGCTCCATTCGGTGCCAGTCCATTCGTAGATAGACCATTTGCCACGATAGGCTGGATCATTGTTGACCAGTACTTTGTAACCTGCAGTCAACTCTGCGGTATTGACATACAATAATTGATCTTTGTTGTCTACCACAGCGTTGTATTGATTTGTTCTTGTGCTTGGTGGTAATTCTTCGCTGTTTAACAGAGTCAGCACCTTGCGTTGAGTAATTGGATAGTAATATAATTTTTCATTTACTAGCGCAATTAAGTTTTTCAATGCTGCATTGACATCAACAAACATGGATTGTCTAGGACGTATTTCAATACCATAGCGTTGACTTACCGGTAACTCTGGATCTGGTACAGGATTTCCGGCAACATCTTTTTGACATAGACTGTCAACTAATTTGTTTACAATATTATTAGGTAATTGTCCACCCGAACTCTTTTCTTGTACCAAGGCATATTCACTGTGAATCAATCCAGAATCTTCGCTGCGGCTGCCCAGGTGTAACACACTGTTTTTTCCAACCAACAAATTCTTTATGTTGTACAAGGCCACAGTGTCGTTTCTTAAAATAGTAGCGTATGGTATATCTTGATTTTGTGGATTTTCAATGGCCGATGTAATTGCTACCACACTGTTATTTTTTCCAGCGCGAGTGTTGGCCTGGTCTCGAGCACCTACCCAGAAATAGTATTTGACACGCACTGCTCCAGATTGATCCACATAACCGTAGGTGCTGTAGGCCGAATCATCAGCATATAAAGGCACACCTGACTGTCCGCTGGACACATATTCGCTAGGCAACACATGACTTTCTACCCACTCATACACTTCAATTTTGCTGTCAGGGAATCGTTCGCCCCAGTGATTTAGTCGATAAATTAGTGCATCTTGCTCGTAGTTAATATAGCGTAAATTATCAAGGTTCCACCATATGCGCCCAACTTGTTGTGGACCCCAATGGTAGTCTGCTAGATTTCGTGTGCCTGCATTGTAGGTAGCAGGATCTCTGTCCAGTCTATAATCAATGTCTGTTGACACACTGTTTAGTATTTTTCCTTTGGCCGGATCGACTACATCCAAAGTTGCAATTATGCTGTTGTCAGACTTGTTGTAAATAAATGTTCTGTTGATACTGTCTACATCCACCACAGTCGATTGCTGTCTGGTCATGACCCAACTTGGTGTGTTGGTTAGATTATTAAAGGTATACACTATACCAGCAGATGCATTATCATTTGGTGCGCTGGCCAGGATCAATCCTGAACCAATTTCTACATCAGCACCAAAATTATCCCCACTACTAAGTTGTGCGTATCTACCAGTTTCTAATTCTTGTGTGAATGAATAGCAAATTTCTGCTGTGTTGGCCAAACTAACCAAAGGCTCAAACATGTACACACTACCGCTGGCTAGAATACTGTCAACAAACTTGGTAGAATTGTTGTCAATTACTGTGGCCGAATCATCAAACACTGTGGTTTCTTCGCTGGCACTGCCACGACTGCCCACAGCCACAAATTTAGCATCACTGCTGACACTGAGTGCCGTACCAAATGCACCTGCAGTGTCGCGCGGACGACTTATGTTTGACACTCGATCGTAAGTGGTTCCATTATAAGTCCAATACTCAACCACACCGTACAAACGTTCTGCACCCAAAGATCCCGGAGCACTAACAAACAAATTATCAAAATTATAATCTGTGTCAAGTTGTGTGCCAAATTGTGCACCTTGATTTTTATATTCGCTAGACAGTGTCTGTGTTAGCACCACAGCATTGGTTGATAAATTTGCTGTGTAGTAATAAACATTTCCGTTTTGTGTATATGTGTTGGTAGCCTGTGGCTCTCCAATTAACAGTCGACTACCATTGTGATTGGTTTTAATCACATTACCAAATGACTCAGCACCTGTGACTGCTGAGGCCCAGACATATTTAATATTGGCCCAATTGCTATTAGTGGTAGTGTAGGCTTCTACTCTGTTGTTACCGCCTACATAGATCCACTGTTTGTCAGCACTAACTGACACACTGGAAATCTTTCCAACCATGTTGGCCGTGGCAATAGTTTGTAACAAAGTAATGTTGCCGGCTGTCAAATCAACTGTGCGAATGTTTGATGTAATTGCAGAAAACTTTTCTTCTGTGGTCTCTAAAAACACATTGGCCGGACACACGTTACCAGTGGTAATGTAGATATTTCCAGAATAGGAAATTATAGAGTTGACTGGTATAAAACTAACTGCTCGTGTGTTAGATATGATACTAGAAAAACTAGAACCATACACGTTACCTGTGGTTACATAGGTATTTGATCCATTGCTGATTTGTGTGCTCAATGGGAAAACTGTGTTGGCTGTCCAGACCGTTCCCAAGGTAGGAAACGCATTAGGAACCCAAGGTACAGCAATAGTGTTGGCAGTGGTATTATCGTTGTGTCTGTATATTCTAAGATTTCCAGCGGCAGCAACAACCAAAAGATTACCTTGCGAATCAAATTGATTGCCAAACATGCTTTCAGAATTTGACACTGTTACATTAGCCGAGTACAAACCATTGATGTTGGCAAATACCTGTATTTGTTTTTGTGCTAGATTATTAACATAAAAATACTGACCGTTGCTGCCAATGACTGTTTGGCTACCAAATTGATCGCCAGCCACAACAGCGTTGGCCGTAACATTACCCGAATTGATATTTGGCCAGGCCTGGTTAAATGTATAAACTCCCCAGCCCAAATCGGCTGTGGCAGTATCTACCCACACACGATCTCCGTTGATCCAACCATACAAAGGTATGTTGTTGTCAAGATCCAGTATGCTTGACATTCTTGCCGATATCAGTTTGTAAACTGCGGCTTCTCCAGCAACCGGGCTAGTAGCAATCAGTTTGTTTAAAACGTCTGTGTTTTTTATCTGCACAGTGACCAGTAAACTGTTGACCACATCTACCACTTCGTAGATATTGTCGTAGTTGGTGGTAAAGTTTTTCAAAATTGAATTATCAAAGTACTCAACTTCAAATCCGTTGAGTGCAAACAAATCGCCAACTTGGAATGGGTGTTTGTCTGTGAACTGTACTTGCACGTAGTCGTCTAGCACATAGGTAAGCGTGGTTGCAGAAATATCTGTTTCTGTAACACGATACACGTTCCATTGTTTGCCAGTGTCTTTGGCCGCCCAAATTTTTGTACCTATGCCCACATCGGGCACTTGATTGTATTCTGTAATATCAAACACTGTTTGATCAATGTCATCTAAGTGTACAAATCCGGCTGTGGGCAAATCATTGATGTAGAATTTTTTATTTCTATCACTGTAAATTGCGGTGCTAACATTGTTTAAATTACTAGAATTGTATATGTTTGACACAGTGAGATTGGCATTGGCTTGCAAACCAACAATTATGTTGCTGGTGCTATAAGTATTGCCCAGAGTAAATGCCACAGGATTGGTATTAAACACCGATTGATCTAGTATAAATTCCCGGAATTGATTGCCATCTAGGTCTCCGTAATCGCCAACTTTGAATGCCCACTCTTCGAACAAGGCAATGTTACCCGACACGTTGTTGAAGTTACCCTTGGTCAAGGCAGTAATAGAATTTAGTGTGCCTTTTTCTTTGATTAGGCCTTGATAGAACTTGGTTTGATTTGGTATACTGATTCCAAGATCTGTCAGGTAACTTCTTGGACGGAATCCAATCAAACCAGCACTGAACAACTGTAACGTTTCGTTGCCCGGTGGCTGATCAATGTTATAGATATTTTCAGCCTGTTGTGCTTGTAGACCAAAACTTGGTAATAGTCCAGTTCTGATTTCAGATTCTTGTATTTGTGCCCAATCCGATACATTAAATTTGGCCGTGGCTGGAATCGAATTCAATGCAGTGTAGTAATTGTTATTGAATGTAACAATATCGCCCACTTGATAATCTGTGTCTGGTGTCCAGTTGATAATATTAGCAGTGCTGTACACATAACCGCTGGCGCTGAGTGCGCCTGTCCAGCCGCCGGTTTTAGATCCAGACAATTTTAAACGATACTGTCTAACACCTTGCGCAGGAACATAAATGATGTCGCCGAAATCACTTTCGTTATCAAATATCAACACATGCTCGTATTGTACCAGTTTCAAATGTGCAAAACATATACCGACACCGTTGAGCGTGGTAATACCGAACAAATTGCCTTCAGCAAAGTTTTCAGTTCTAATGATGTTGAAATTTGTGCTTTTGATTGGTAAGAAATTTTGATCAAGCACACGACCGCTGTTTCCGGTGTTGGATATTTCATCCACTATCACACCATTGGTTTTTAGTAACAGTTTGTCGGCCGCTGGATTTAACACAATAATTGTGCCAACTTCCCAGCCCTGCTGGCTCCAATACAAAAATTCTTTTACGCTGGTCTTGAAGTTTCTTACCGCTTGCAAATCAGCATCAAATTGATCAAAAACAAATCCCGCACTTTCAAGATATCGTTCATAACTGATCAAGAAATCAGACAACTGTTGAATAGTTGCATAGGTAGTACCATAAGGTACCACCATTGGACGATTTGTAGTGTCTTGGTATAGTTTTACAGTGGCTTCGTCCACAGATACCTGTTCAGCATGACTGTTGGCAATACTTGGTAGAACAGTAAAGAACGGATCTTGTGTGTTGTATCCAACCACGCTGTAACCTGCGGCTGTTCGTTGCACAATTACGGCACTGTAGGTGGCTGTGGCCACCGGAATAGATTTGTTTAGATAAACATCATAGTTACTGTCAGGTATAATGACACCACCGCGTGTAGCACCTGGTGTGGTCTGTTCAGCCGTGATTGTCAAAATGTTTTTGTCCGTGAAGCCGGCTACTTTGTAGTTCAACTTAACTGACAGATTTTTTAAATAACTGTTGATTTTTTCAACAGGATCTATACCAAAATTCTTGATAGCATCTGCTATCCAATTGACATATCCACTGGTACGTTGTATTGTGCCTGTGGTATTGTCTCCGTTGACTAATAATAAATCCGGAGAAATTTTTATGTTGTCAACATTGCTAAACTGACCAGTTACATCATTGACAAAAAATCTTGATGTGTCGTACTGGGTGCCAAAATAACTGGCTGGTTTGGCCAAGGCCAATGCCATTTGCACAGCAAAAGGATAGTCACTGCTACGACGCCAAGCAGTTTCTACAGGACCTTCTTGACCAACTGTGTAATTGTTTCCGCCGGCAGTCAAATTGTATTGTTTAATAATGTTTACGTCTGTGGGTGGCAACAAATTACCTGCACTGTCCACAGGAATAAAATTGGTCAGGCCTGGTCGAGCAAATTTTTCATCTATGTAAGAATCGCCGTTGTTCCAAACATAACCGGCTTCAAGATCTTCCCACAATGTGAAGTTGCCTTTGGTGTAAGGTGCAGGACCGTAACGATCTTCCCACCAATTGGGCTTGAATCCAAATCCCAGCATTTCCCACGGAGCCAAGTTGGGTTGATCAGTATCGTACCAATAATTGTAAATAGCACGCCAACTGCCTTGTAACGGACGATCTTCCACGGTGTCTGTGAATTTTTCGTAGTTCCAGGTCCAAGCGTTATTGGCATCGTACCAACTGTTGGTGGTGTAATCTACGTTGTTTGCACCAGACCATTGCAAGAAGTTCTTGCTAAGAATTTGAATAAATTCATCTCGGCTGTACTCTGTGGTTCTAAATCTACCAGGTATGATGTCATACACATTGATAATATTCTTGGTGTAATCTGCTTTGATATTGTTGTATATGCGTTTTTCAAGTTCAAGAATATAACTGTCGCGGAAGTCACCAAAGGCTGGCATTAGTGAACCGTCGTGTCCACGTATAACATTGGTTGGTGTTTGATAAGTGGTATCTTCAAATATCAACGGCTCACTCTTTGGATACAAGCCCAACTTGGTGGGTGTTTCTGGAATAAAATTTCCGTCGGTATCAAAGTAATCTCTGATTAATATAACATCATCTACAGCCAACTCAACAGAAAATATCACTGATGGTACAATGTCGCTAAATGTGTAATCTCTTCCCAATACCAACTGTTCACCGTTGAGCCAGATTAGTACAGCACGATTACTAAGTTTGGTGTTGTCAAAAATACTGCCAATTTCGTAGTTGGTTTGTCTGGCATTTAGAACTGTGTACGTCAGAGTAGTATAGTTTCCGCCCTGTGGCACCATGTCTGAGTAGTACCAAGGAAAACTGGAATTTTTAACTGAATTGATGTTTTGTAAAATTGTGTCTACACCACTAATTGGATCGTTGTAGTTCAATCCAGACAAGGTAGAACACAGACTGATAAATTTGTTTTTAAATCGACTATATTCTTTTTTAGCCAATTCTACCCCGTTAACAAAGTTAACCACGGGATCATTCAAGAACGTCATGGCGTAAATCAACGACGCACTGTGCTGATTCAATGTACCATTTTGTTTTTTTAGATAGGTATCTTGTACTGGTCTACCGCTACTAGCAGTGTTTTCCAACAGTCGAATATAGTGTGTTCTAACCTGTCCCAGTGCAATAGTAGAAAAGTTTTCGTTTAAAGGATTTTGGCTGAGATTTCTAGGAACCTCGTAGTAGGCCAAATTGCTTACGTTATGACCAAACACTGCCACGTCAAGTTTATCACCTACCTCAGGAGTAGACATAAAGATTATGATATTGTATTCTCCGTAGGCAGTCAATTCATAATCAACCTGGTTGGTCAACAAAATATTATTTTTGTAAACTTTGAGGTGTGGTATGGTTCCGGAATTGTCTGGAAGCACATCAATCTGTACAAATGCTCTAAGTACTCCGTCAACTTCTAAAACACGCCCATCAAAAAACTTTGTGAAAATTTGATACTGACTGCTGGGTTCTGAACCGACCACCCAAGAATTCAATTTGGTTTGTGTGGTCAGCCCTGAATTTTTAATCAGATATCCAGTTCTGCATTCAACGGAACCGGTGGAACCGGTGGCAGTATTTGTAACATAAGAAAAAAATTCAGTGTCATAATAATTTTTAAAAACAATATCGCCAATGTTGTTGAAGTTTTGATATCTTAAAGGAAATCCCAATATGGGGTCGTTGTTGCTACCTGTGCCAGGGTAGTAACTGAAAATTTTATTACCTGCAAAAGTTGACTGTGGATATATTGATGAATCTGCAAAACTGTAACCGTTGGCATCAACCAATTCGAACAAGGGAGTTTGATTTAGCCCCGATTTGGCCTGTGCTTCAAACCAATTGGTGCCATCAAAGTAATAGGTTTTACCTGCGTTGTCACCTTCGGTTACTAGAACATTTTCTCCGGCATTTACAGGGTTATCGTCAGTGGCTACCAAATTAATATAGTTCTGACCAGCCAGGCCTTCAATTACAGTGACTTCCCAGATTTTGTTTTTAACATTCAAATCGTAGTCGTTGGCAAATACTACTCTATGCCCAGGAGCCAATGTTACTCCGTCAACCACTGCTGTGGTTTGACCTTCTACTCGAGTTCCGGGTACAGTTATACCAAATGCATCTGTTTCTTCAAACGACACCAAGTCTACGCTATTTTTTGCCTGACGGCCAAAGTTGTATAATTGTAAGTTTGGTTCAAATTCGATGATGGGTCTACGGCCTGGTAAGTTTGGACCATAGTCAGCCGATGTGTTATTGTACAAGGCTGTGGATGTGATAACATCTTTGTGGAACCACTTGTTGCTGCGACTCCAAGGATTACGGTCTTGACTACCACGATTGATTGTGATATAATCTGGATTGGTCTGTAACAGATAACCGTAACTTTCGGGCACAGTGGTTTGTCCCACCGGGACTAAATTAATTGCGGTTCCCACACCTTCCACATACCATTCTCTGACTCGGTATCCTGTGGTTCCGTTCCATTCGCCCACTAATTGTTCGTTTCTATAGGCCACAGCACTGCCGCTGGTACCAGTGACCGTGGCTCCCATGTTATTGAGTGCTACCAACCAGGTATTGTAGTTGACATATTCAAATTTGTAGTAGGATGCTGGGGTTACTAGTTCGTCAAATTGAATTTTTAATCCATTGGTAAACACTACTCCATTGGGACTTGTATAACCTACTCGTCCAATGATTTCACGGTCCACTTCAATTGGTGAAGCAGTGTTGTCAATTAAGCGTATTTCACCAACAAAACCCGAATCTGCACTGTCTTGATAATACAAGCGATCCATGTTTGCTGTGATTGCAGGAACCACGTTGTATTTAAAATTATCGTTGAGCCAAAACTGATTGGATGCATAAGTTTTACCCGAACTGATAAAAACTTTTTGTCTAGTGGCAATAGTGGACTCTGTGCTGAGTTGAATGATGTAGTCTGTGGCATTATCATCAATTGCAATTAAGTTAACTTTCCACACAGCAGGACGAATACTTTCACCAATGATATCCCCGGGTCTAATGCTAGCCACATCCAAACTAGAATAAGCAGGGTCCACTGCAGGAGTAGTCCAATAAGACTCGTCCTCGTCGTTGCCAATGAATATCAAGGTCTTGTTTTGTAACTGATTGTTAATACCATCAATACCGTCAGGGTATTGATTCAAGAAATCACTGAGCAAACGATTTTGTAAATCTGTGTACTTGAGTGTGACTGCGGCATCTGCGCTGTAGGCAATTGGCATCAAGATATAAAAATCTTGAGCATTGTACAAAGGTACTTTAAATGTGACTGTGCCAGCAGATGTTCCGTTATTGGTAACGCCAAAAACTTCTCTGGTACTAACTGTGGGAACGTTGGGATCTAAACCACTGACACCAGGCGCACTTTGTATCCAAAAATTACTGCCGGGTTGATCCACAGTAAACGTATATGTACCACCACGTACCAATGTCAATTGAGTATTAGGTTGATAGCCTTTGCCAGTAAATGTATATCCGCCTACGGCTGAATTTTTAACCACAGCGTAATCAGCGGTGTACGGTGCTTGATTTCCATAAACAGGAATTGAGTCGGGACCGTTGGGCAACCAGTAGTAGTTAAAATAGTTTACAAACTTGTCGTAATCAAAATGCCCATCCCAGTTGTACATTTCGCTACCAAACAGACGCTGTTGATTGTCAGTTAAACCGCCGTAGTTTTTTATGTTTTGTAGTAGATCAATGTAGCCGGTGCTGAATTCTACTTCACCATTTTTGTCGGTGATTACCACACCTGGTTCAAGTTGATAATTTTTTCTTAGATTGTCAGATTCTGGCACATAGTTGTCGCCAGTTTTATAAGTGGGTGCAAAAGTACGACCCACATAGCCATTTACTGGAACATTGATAGCATCCGATGCCAATTGATCCATGGTTGCACCAAGGAATCGACGATTGGTGGGAGTACGAAATACTCGTGGTAAAAAATTAATTGTGTTAACAATGGCCATTAATACGTCCCGATTAGTGTGTTGCCCAAGTTCAATTGAGCGGCAGTGATGGCTGAAATTATTTCAACGTCGTTTACTGTGGCTGCGCTGGTAATGATCTCCCAAGGTTCGCAGTTGATTTGAAAATAATTACCAAACACTAGATTGTTGTTTGCTGGCACTATCAACACACTGCTGATGTTTGGAGCCAGCGTTGAGTGCAAATATGCAGCCAACTCACTGAAATAAAATGTTTCACCAAAGTCCCAATTGCTTATATCAAAATACTTGTTTACAGCATTGATTACCTGGCTCTTGATTTCGTTGTCTGTGATATTGGCACTTGGATTTTTTACCACTTGGAATCTGGCACGTAGGTTTGCATCTGCCTTGGCGCCAAACAAAGGTTTGAATTTGGCAGCGTTGTAAATCAAAGTGTCGCTGACTGTTTTGTAATTGTCCAAGTTATTGTATGCTGTTTCTAAACTGGTGCTGGTAGGCAGGTCGGGCTCTGCTACTGTTCCTGTTAGATCTCTGAGATAGTTTGTGTAATCAGTGGCATAGGTCGAAGTCAATATATAAACATCAACAATATTTACTGGTGTGGGGTTGATACGACTGCGAGCCGGTACATTATGACGATATTGGAAATACAAATTGCTTCTGATTTCGTCGCCGTTGGCCACTTGCAGATACAAATCTGGATTGTCAGGAATCATTTCAGCCTGTGTGGTTGGGACTCGTACCAGAACCTTGCTTTTATCCACGTATCCGTCAGTGGCGGTAATTGTGTTGTATATTTGCCATATCACATCATTGTCCAGGGCCTCTGAGGAGTCTGGTTTGGTATTGATTTTTAAAATCTTGATAGTGTCGTTGACATTGGTTCCCGTGGAAGAATTGTACACTCGCACCGCAGGATCAAAATAAAATTTAGTGTTGCCAGCACTGGCAAAGGTATACTCAAGGTTTCTATAATTGATAGTGTAAAGTCCTTGGTTATAAGTGAATTTTAATATCCAATCTGTGCTGGATCCAATGTCTGCTGGGGCAATGTTTTCCCAAACTCCATACGGTCCATAGGTACCATCGCTGTATTGAATTCTCACAGCAGTATTATAACGTAGTCCAAAATTTAACAAGGCCTTGATCTGTGTGATCATGGTTGTGATTAGATCTGTTCCAAGATCATTCTTGTAGGCTGGAGTGATTGCTTCGGCGCCGGACAAACTCACATTACTTAATATTGCACCGGTAGGCACCACTGTGCCTAGAGTGATACGGTTGGGCACAGTCAAATCTGAGTCGGGTGTAACATCTGTGACTGTCGCATAAAAATTCAGTGTGTCGCCAGGATTGGTCAATGTGTTGCCTGGTTGCAATTGATGTTCGCTGTCAAATCTGTAACCAGCAGGTGCGCTGAATTGAAGTATAGCGCCTGAATCCACATATTTCAAATAATGACTGACATTGGCTCCCACCTGTAGTGTTACATTGCTGACCACGTTGGCCAAGAATCCTGTGCTGGTCCCTGTGCCAACGGTGTTTTGATTGAATTTGATATTGCCACCCAACACTGTGTTAGTGTTTCCGCTTAGTCTTGGGAACACGGTCACATTGCCGTAATAGTAATTTCTAACTTCGGTGCTGTTGATCAAAGGAATAATTTGATTGTACACAGCAGAATAAATGTCGTTGTCAGTCAAAAAATCAAATTGACTTGATCCAATTGTGTTGTTGGCTGAAATAACTCCATCGTCACCAAAAATGTTAGTGCTTGAAAAACTGCCTGTGGGGTCCAAGGCGTCAAGATACAGACTCACGCCCGAACTGGTACGATTTACTGCTTTGATTTTTTGTATGCTACCGTAGTTGGTCTGTGGGAAAATATTATAATCTTCAGCGGTGACCATACGATTCTGTGTGTAGTACTGCTGTGGAGCCGATGCTTTGATACTGCTGAGGCTTGGTGCCGCATTGGCATTGGTCACAGTGTAATTTAAACTGGCTGTAATAGTCAGTGTTTCCACACGATTTTGTTTGCTGACGTAACTGAAAGCCACACTCACTGATGCCATGTCGTCGGGTGTGATACTGTAAGTTGTTCCGTTGCTGGTACGATAATAAAAACGGAAACGTCCTTGCGGAATGTTTGAGAAACTGCCGTCACCAAAAACTAGATCAACTTGATCATTGGTACGAGTGTTGATCTGATACAGGTTTTTCTCTGACAGTTGATTGTAAATCACGTTGATGCCACTGAGTGCTGGAACCTTATTCCATTTTTCGCTGATGTTTCTGTTGACATCCAGACTGTACAACCACTGATCTGTGTTATTGATGTTGTTTGTGGCAATGGTCACAAAGTTATTGGGTATGGCATTGGTAATGTTGAATTCTGTGCTGTTCAATTTGCCTTGTTTGAAATACAAAAAGAACCCGGTGTTGTTTGATCCATTGCCGTTGTTGTCGTTACGATATAAGATGTTAAACGCACCAATTTGGCTGGGATCTGCTTCGTAGATGTAACTTTCGCCCACGCTGGTGGCACTGACTGCTTCAAATGCCACACTGCTGCCTTGTATGGTTGTGCTGAATGCACCAATTGGCAAGGTGTTGGTGTTTAAATTAATAGTGTATTCGTCAGTTTTAATGCCGTTGATGGCCTGACTGTTGCCCGGTTTGCCCACAGCCTGACTGCTGACCAAGGCTGCATTAACAATGGTAGTAAACTGCTCTAACCAATTTTCATTGGTTAAGTCGTTCCAATGCACAGTGGCATTGCTGAGATTAATTCCCGAACTGTCAGTTAATGTTTCTGTGGTTCTTACACTTTCCACTTTGAGAAGACCGCTGGCGCCTGTGTTGCGTTGCGGATTATAACTGAGCATGCGAGCCAGTTTTAATATGCTGTCTCTGCGTTGTGCTGTGTCAATAAAGTTTTCACGAGCATTTAAATCTGCACGGAACGCAAGACTTTGCCCCAAAAACGCAATCATGTCTATCAGTGCCAGGTATTCTGAACTTTCTAAAAAGTCGTTGAATGTTTCAGGATAGTAGGTTTTGAGATAGGTAATCATGCTGTTACGCAGGGTCTCAAAATCGTAACTGGTAAAATCAGCGTTGGTAAACGTTTGATAGATCTTGGTCCAGTCTTGCTGTACTAAGAGATTGGTTTGACGTGTGGTTTGTGCCATGTTATATTATCCGTATCAAGTATTTATCGTACGGAATAATATGGCCTGTTAATTAGTGATTAATCTGTTGTTGGCACGATCAAAATTCAGAGCAATAGTATCTGTTTGATCGGTGGGTATGTAACTCACAATAATTTCTATTAGAAATCCCGTGGCTTGTTCTGTAACAGCCACCTGTTGTACTGCAAGTCTAGGATCGTATCCAATGATGCGAGTAATATCGTTGGTAATAATCTGTTTGGTATCTTCAGTCAAAGGTTCAAATAACATGTCCCAGATTATACTGCCAAACGTGGGGTTCATGAGTTTTTCACCTTTGCGTATTTCAAAGTGATTGATCATGTCCTGTTTGGCCAATTGAAAGTCCGTTACACTGTACTTTTTGGCATTGAGTCTGGTGCTAAATCCGCGATATATTGTCATAGTAATATTTATTTGCTTAAAACTACTACGGCATATCTACCTGCAGCATAATAAGAACTGCCTGCACCCACGTTAAAATAACGCCAGGCATAAGCACCTGTGCCTGAAGAATTGTTTAATGTAGCCGCTGAACCCACACCCAACTGCCAGGCCACATACAACATGCCAGCAACCATGTCGGCTGTGTCTGTGGTACGTATGGCGCTGATTCTGATGCATCCGTTGTACAGGTCTACCAGTCGTTGGTACGATAAAAATTCCTGTGCTGTGGTGTTGTTTAAAAAATCAGTTAGATTGGTCACATCAGTTAGATAATTGGCGTAGGTGTTTACTGGAGCACGCCAGCAATGCTGATAGTTTACACAACCAACACCGTAACTTTCGTTGGAACCCAGAGTCAGTAAGCCATAATCTTCAAGAATTTGCGTAGAAACTTGATATCTTCCCAGTTCGTTGTTGGTGCCAATTTTCTTATAGTCCCACCCACTGGAAATATAAGAAATTTGTGCCAGTAAATTTTGTTGTTGCACAGCACTCAATTGCGCAATAACTGACCAGTCTGGGCAAGCCACAGGTGCATCAGAGCGTCCCAGCCAACTAACTGGCAAGGGTTGCAAAGGTGCTGTGCGACTGGCTTGTTGTATTCCGGCGTCCATTATTTTCTAGGCCTTTTTCCATTGGCATCTGTCCAAGGTTCGTGTGCCGGTGCCACTGTACAGCCGGTGGTAATAATTCCCCCCGACTGCCATAGTCCTCCTGACAATTTGGTATCCGACAGTGCCTTGGTATCAGGTATCAGTACTGGCATGGGCACACCAGGCTTACCTGAATTCAACAATAACATACCGCCAAACACACTGGTTTTTAATGCGCTGGAAAGATCCAGCAATCCGCCGGCAACCAAACTGGCTTTGCCTACTGCGCTCAAGGTCAACATACCGTTACATTTCAAACTGGCCATGCCTGTGGCACTGGCACTGAAGTTTCCAGACGTGGACATGCTGATCGATCCCAGCGGCACTTTGTCGTTGCCCACAGCGGTCATTTTAATATTGGGTGCGCTAAGGTTCATCAACACATCACTGTGTAAATTTAATACACCTTGAGTACGCAGATTGAATCCGCCGCCAGCATACACATTGACCTGACCAGTGTTGCTGAATTCCATCCACTGCATGCCTGATGCTGATGCAATATACAAAACTTGTTCGCTGTCATTCATCAGTATTTGATGACCACCTGCAGTTCGCAGGCGCATGAGTTGATCTTTGCCATCGGCATCTCCGTCGTCCATGACAAACTGATGGCCGCCGGTTCTGGCATACACCACTTGAGGGGCACCGGGCACTTGGTCAGTCTTACTGACTTTTCTTCCAGGGGTGCTGATACCGTAAACGTTACTGGGACTTTCACGCATGCTACTGGAACTGATAGCGCCACGTATGGGATCTCTATCCAGGCCCTGTCTTACCAGTATACTGGCCTGATATTCGTGTGTGTATCTAGGAGTAGTTTCTAGTCCATCAGCATCAAACGCTGTGGCTTCTTTGGTGCTGTATTCAACCACAGGTAACACGCTAGATCCTGTGGCAGGTACTGCGCTTGGTGCACGAGTATAATCTTTGCCACCAATGGCACGACTGATACCAGGTACCATGTGATGACTGCTTGAGTCATATATACAACCAATCCAGAACCATTCTCCACTGGGTGTGCATATGACCAAGACTGAGTTGCCAATGTCTGGAGGAACCATCCACATGCCGTAACTCTGCCCGGATGTAAATGCTCCGTCGGGCGAAGTTTGTTTGTCTGTGCCAAACGTGGTTCCATAAAACGGACTACAGTAACTGGCTGTGACAGTGTCATCTGCGGTGTTGGGTGTTACCACACCAGTGGCTTCAGTTATTTTAACACGCAACTGTCCCAGTCTGTTTCCTTCAACATGTGCCACAACCACTGCCTTGAACGGGCCAGGATTTATGGCTGTCTTGGTATTGTCATAGACTGCTGTTGGGTCAGGACCAGATTTTCTAATTTGTTCTGTTGCCATGTGTTTGTTGATTTTCCTTATTGTCTTGGATCGCTGTTGGATTCTGACATCCAGGGCGGAACATCTGTGCTGATTGTCAACGGATCCCCGCTGTCATTGACCAGGTATTCGTCGCCTACGGCCTTGCTGGGGTTGGTTTGTACCAGTTCTATGTCATTACCAATTCCCAATTCCACTGGTCCAGTGGGTTGATTTCTGCGATTGTTGTTGTTGGCAGCTTGACCAAATGCTGTGTTGTATTCGTCGCCCATGATTCTGACCAAGTCTAACACTTGCTCAAATTTTCCATTGGCAAACTTGTTGTTGATTGATAATATTTTATATTGTCCACTAAACAGACTTTGGCTGAATTTTGGTTGCGGATAGGCTAGTCCTTGATTTTCAATATCAATGTCCATGTCAATGGGCGAATTAATATTGACATGTACAACTACTTCTCCTCGATCAAACGGTATGTGTCCGTGTGCCACAGCATAGTCATAACTTGAAATATCCCAGTCATTGAATGCTGATGCCTCTTCGGGGTCGGGTATGTACAGCCAGTCATCTTGTTTGATCAGAGTAGGATCTCCTACTATGGTCAGTTGCAAGGCCAACATTTCTTGATTTTGTGCAGTGTATATAGACTTTAACACATCGGCGGCCACTTGTGCTGCTGGACGATCTATCACGTTCATGCCCGATGTCACATTAACATCATTGACAATAAACTTGTACTGTATAGGGGTTATAGTCGGCACCTGTGCCAACTGCGGAAAAGCCTTGGCAAATATGGCTGGGTTAAAACTCACCGGATTGGCTGATCCATACTGTGCCACATCAAATTCAGTGTCTTCGGTGGATTCTTCTGCGGCCTTGGCTGTGGTAAATGCCAAGATCGCTGTATAATACGTGCTGTCAAAATTTATTTTGAGATCGATTATGTCGGTGTTTAATCCTGTATACAAATAATTGTAATACTTTTGTGTGTAGGGATTGCTGTTGGTATACAAGGGTGCAGCCGGATGTTTGGCTGCCCACACTGCATATTGATTTATGTTATAAGTTACAGTTTTAGGATAACGATTGGTGCGCACATCAATGGCCGGTGCTTGACGCTGACCGCTGAGATCAACTCCGCCGTATTCCATCCTGGTTGTGGTTTTAATGGCTTTAAAAATATCAGTCTGGCTGATACTGTCAGTGTTTTCGTACGCACCGGCTTCAAGCCCAAGTTGTTTTTGTATTAAAAAATCACTGTGTGCCATGACCTTGGTGATCACATCCAAAATTGGCGTGCCACGCGGAATACTAAATGTGGACTGTGTGAGGTCTATGTCTTTGACCTTGGGGTTGGCTCGTGACAGCGATACCTTGGTTTCATTTACTATTTTGCTTTCAGCAATTTCAGGATCTATTTTAAAAAATATACCGTCAGCCACAGTGGCATTGTTTTTGGCCACTTGTACTTGAAAGTAGTTTTGCATTTGTGCCTGTAATTCATCAAAGAATTCTTGTACCGTGCCTGCAGTTACATTGAACTGTTCAGGAGTAGTACTGTAACTGGTTGATTGAAATGCCGACGAATTCATTGGAATAAAATTTATCTTGTATTCTGTGCCACGAGTGGTCACTTCCAAACTTATGTCTAAAATTCTAATAGGAAATCTTTTGTTATATGTGGTTAGATCTGTTTGGTTTCTGGGAATTTCGTTGCCGTTGTCGTCGTATCCACGAAACTCCAACTGCAACATGTAGGGATTGTCTGTGTAGTTGTTATAGGTTGTGCCATCCCAGGAGGCTGCAATTATGGTGTCCATCAAGGTCACACCATAGGGCTCAATGATGACCATGTCGCCAGATATCATGTTGCTGCTCTTGCTGGTCTTGTTTGGTGCAACTAAGGTTTCAAAGTTTATTGACTGAATATGATAGTTTAGTCCCAGCGTGCCAGGTTGTCTGCGATCGGGATAACGTCCGCCGTCTTGTGCAATCACAAAACTGCCACGACTGGAAGGATTAAATGTCATGGCTTCGGCGGCACTGTTTGATTCCATAAGTCTATTAAAGTCTTTGATGTCTAACCACCATAGGCTCCACGAATATGTGTAAGACGCATATTTGTGCAGGGGGTTGGGTATGGTATCGGTTTCTACTGGATTTTTGATAGCCATCGTTTAAATGCCTAATTGTTGTTGAATCACTGCCTTGGTAGGAACATAAATTATAGTGCCTTTGGTAAAACTCAACAAAGGATCTGTTAACACATCTGGGTTTCTCACTGCAAACACCCACCACAGTGTGCTGTCTTGATATATGTCATTGGCCAGGAGATCTGGCCGCAAATGATAAATTTGGTCGATTTGATACAGGGCATCTGTTACGTGTCCTGCTAGAGTTTTTCCTGCCCAGACGTCCAAGAACTTGCCCCAGGTCTGTGTGCCGGCGTACGGACTAGTGCGCGAATAGGTGGTTGTCATTATAAGAATCCACCGTTCTTGGCATTGTTATTTACGTAGTTGGCCGGTTGTGTGGCACCAAATGCCGATGTTGGTCCAGCACCGCCTACTCGATTGATTAGGCCACCGCGAGCAAAATCTTCCAAACTAAATCCTTGGCTCTGTGCCAATCTGCTGTATACTGGTTGCAAGGTCAAACTCATTTGACTGGTTGTGGGCAAACGAGTGCTGTTTAATCTGGGATTCAATCCCATGCTGCCACGAGTGACACTGGGCTCAGGAATATCCACATAGTCTACGTCTGCAGGCATGGTATGACTAAAACTGGTAACCACACAAGGCACGTTGGGCAAATAGTACTGTCCGTAACCGTTAAGATAAACTATAGGCGGCGGGTTACCTGCGTTGGGCCCGGCGCCAAAAAACATCTTGGTGCAACTTCTAAAGAAATAAATGGCTGCCAATAGATACTGACCTTCATTGATGTTTTGCACGGTAAAATCTGTGACCAAGGTTATGGCCGCTACTTCGCTGTTGTCATAAAAATACTGTGCATAATTGCTGTGCGTTAATTTTTGTGGAGTATAGGTTGCTGTGTGCTGAACTGTGATTGTGGGAGTGTAAGGAAATACCACACCTATGCGCTTGGTTCCGCCCAAGCCAGTTAACTGGCCCAGAGCCGCACCAATGGGATTATCTGATCCGCCACCACTTTCGGTTACCAGTGGACTCAACAGGGCATTTCCCTGTGGATCATTGTAAAAATACTTGCTGTTTGGTGCCAAACTCACACGCACACGCCAGTCTGCATTGGCTGCCGGAAAAGATGGATAAACAAATCTTGGTGCTGGTCCAACAGTTCTACTGCTGTATCTAAACATGTCAGCCACATTTTGTCGCCCACTCATACCATTGGGTGCCAGTCCCACTGCGCCGGTCAAACCGTTGCGAATACCCTGTCCTAACTGTGACCCAAACGACTGCGATCCGGCTGCTGGGCTACCTTGTAATTGTGCATTGGATAAAACTGGCATATGATTTCCTGTGTTGTACAGTATTTATTGGTTTTATAATAGGCTAATATAAAGATTTACAAAAAGGTTGACACAGTCAAATTAAATATGTTAGTATGTGCTAACTTTAAAGGAAATAAAGGTGCGCCATAATTATCTCAACAACAAAGACATTTTAAAAGAAATTCACAAGAGCAAGACTACATATTGCACATTTGTTGATCCAGAATATCATGCTTATGATATTATCTTGCCAGATGTCAGTAAAATAAACAAAAAGAACATCATGCAGGGCAGAAAAAATCGTGCAGAAAGACTGGCCAAATTGGCCCACGAGGCTGCCACAGCCGATGGTACCAAACGCAAGTTAGATGAATTTGAAGTCAAACTCAAAGATGTCAAAGACACAGATGTTGTTTTTCGCGTCATGACCTGGGATCATATTCCCATTGATGATGCCAAAAGTCGCAAGGCTGCCATTAAGGCCTTGGAAGAAGAGGAAGGCGCTATTCCGCACAGTGAATACGACGACGAGGATTTAGACATTGCTGGCAATACCAAGTATGTCAAGTGTAACTTTCCGCCATTCCAACATTTCAAGGTCAACGAAGCCGGAGAACCTGTGTGTGTAGGCAAAAGCCATTGGAAAGGTGACTTGATCAAAGGTTCGTTCAGTAGAGAACACGGCAAAATGACTCCAAAACTAGCACACATGTTTATTAAACTGTGCGAACGTTATGCCACACGATCAAACTGGCGTGGTTATACCTACAACGACGAAATGCGTAGTCAGGCACTACTACAGTTAAGTCAAATCGGTCTACAGTTTGACGAAGCAAAAAGTCAAAATCCATTTGCTTATTACACAGCAGCAATCACAAACTCGTTCACTCGTGTTCTAAATATTGAAAAGCGCAATCAAAATTTGCGTGATGATATCTTAGAAATGAACAACCTAACACCAAGTTACACACGTCAGGGCATGAAAATTTCAGCCGGTGGCAGCGATGGCGGTGGTTGGGACGAATGAACAAACACACTGTTGCATTTGCCTAACTGATCCTGTATACTGATTACTATGACTAACCTTTTTAAAAAGGCTGCTGTCTTTACTGACATACATTTTGGATTAAAGAGCAATAGCCAACTACACAACGAAGACTGTCTTAATTTTGTAAAATGGGCCACAGCCAAGGCCCAGGAAGAGGGCTGCGAAACTGCCATGTTCTTGGGCGATTGGCACAATAATCGTGCGTCGATTAATATTGTCACACTTAACTACAGCCTGAGAGCCTTGGAGCATTTAAATGCCAACTTTGAACAGACATACTTTATTCCGGGCAACCATGACCTGTATTATCGCGATAAACGTGATGTACAATCTGTGGAGTGGGCCCGACACCTCCCTAACATTCACATTTGTAACGATTGGTTTACTATGGGCGATGTTACTATTGCTCCTTGGCTCGTGGGCGATGACTTTAAGAAACTCAAAAAACTAAAAGGCAAGTACATGTTTGGGCACTTTGAACTGCCTGGCTATCTTATGAATGCCATGGTGGCCATGCCCGACCACGGTGAAGTAGATCCCAAAAACGACCTGTCAGGATTCGAGCATGTATTCTCTGGGCACTTTCACAAACGTCAAACCAAAGGTAACGTAACTTATATTGGTAACTGTTTTCCACACAACTATGCCGATGCCGGCGACGATGACCGAGGTATGATGATCCTAGAATGGGGCAAAGAGCCGGTGTATCATGCCTGGCCCGACCAACCCATGTATCGTGTATTTGGGCTCAAGGATGTTCTTAACCACACTGAAACTATGCTAAAGCCCAACATGCATGTGCGTGTTAACTTAGACGTAGATATTAGTTACGAAGAAGCTACATTTATCAAAGAAACATTCATTGATACTTACAAACTCAGAGAAATCACTCTTATACCTGCCAAGGTCACTGATTTAACTGAATACGAAATACAAGGCAATATTGCCTTTGAAAGTGTAGATCAAATTGTGTTTGGGCAATTGAGCAGTATTGAAAGCGAACAATTTAATAAAAATTTACTGCTAGACATCTATCGTAACCTATAGTGGAAACAAAAACTTTTCCCATCAAAACAGAATCTGCTTGTTTGTTAAAATGGGCATGGAGTACTGTTTACTTTAACAGCGGCACCAGTGCCAGTTGTCATCGCACACAAAAATATGCCATTGATCCCAATAACTTTGATAATTTTCATAACTTGCCCGACAAAGTAAGTGCTAGAGAATTAATGTTACAGGGACATTGGCCGCAGGCCGGTTGCGAATATTGCAAACAGGTTGAAGATACAGGCGGAATCAGTGATCGGCAGTATAATTTACAGCAACAACAAGGCACCTGGCTAACACCGCCCGAATTATTAACCAATTCTCAAGCGACCAATGTTACACCAACCATACTAGAAGTCTACTTCAAGAACACCTGCAACATGAAGTGCGTTTACTGTGGACCGCATTTTAGCAGTTTGTGGGAAGAAGAGAATCGAAAGTTTGGGTCTACATTTCAAAATAACAAAATAGAATTTGACATCAAATCATCTCAGCACAACCCCAACTACGACCAAATGGTTGCTGGACTATGGAAATATCTAGCCGAAGAAAACAGATATCAAACACTCAAACGCTATCACATACTGGGTGGAGAACCGTTTTTAATGAGCGAATTAGATGACAGCATCAAGTTCTGGCAACAGCACCCCAACCCTGACTTGGTATTCAGCATAGTAACAAATTTAAATATACCCACCAAGAGATTTGAACAATATGTTTGCCAATTTGAAAAAATGGTGTTGTCTAACAAAATATGGAAATTACAACTCACTGCCAGCCTAGACTGTTGGGGTCCGGAACAAGAGTATGTTCGTCACGGCCTTGATTTAAAGTTATGGGAAAGAAATTTTGAATTGCTGTTGAACAAACCCTGGGTAGCGTTGAGTATCAACAGTGCAATCTCTGCATTGACTATCAAATCGTTGCCTAAATTATTAGAAAAAATAAATGCCTGGAACCAAGGACAAGTAGCCACAGCCAACTGGTATGATAGACCCCGAGCCGCTGAGCCAATTTTGCACAGTTTTAATACCACCGGACAATTTGACGATCCGTATCCTTTTGGATCTGGTGTGTTTGACAATGATTTTAAAACAATACTAGATCTAATGCCCAACACACCGGCCCGAGATGTCATGCAAGGAATAGCACAGCAGTTGTCTAAATCTCAACGAAACAATAAAAAAATTGAATTTTTGAAAAAATATCTGTCAGAACTGGACCAAAGACGCGGTACCAACTGGCGTAGCCATTTTACTTGGCTTGACACAGACTTTAGTGTATAATAAGGATCTATGTTTAAAATAAAAACATTAACTGTAAAAAATTTCATGAGTGTGGGCAATACCACACAGGCCGTGGACTTTGATCGCAAAGACTTAACATTGGTGCTAGGCGAAAACCTAGATCTAGGGGGCGACGATTCTGGTGCTCGCAACGGCACAGGTAAGACCACCATTATTAATGCGTTGAGTTATGCCTTATACGGCAATGCCTTAACTAACATTAAAAAAGACAATCTAATTAACAAGACCAATGGCAAGGCTATGATGGTTACCATTGATTTTGAAAAGGACGGCATCAACTATCGCATTGAGCGTGGGCGTAAACCTGGCGTAATGAAATTCTTTGTGGGCGATCAAGAACAAGAAATCACCGATGATGCACAAGGAGATAGTCGAGAAACGCAGGCCGAAATTGAACGCATGTTGGGCATGAGCCACGACATGTTCAAACACATTGTAGCACTTAATACCTACACCGAACCGTTCTTGAGTTTGAAGGCCAATGACCAACGCAGTATTATTGAACAGTTGTTGGGTATTACCTTGCTTTCAGAAAAGGCCGAGCGACTAAAGGAATCCAACAAGGCCACCAAAGATGCTATAACCAAAGAAGAGTTTCGCATCAAGGCTGTGCAGGATGCCAATCAGCGCATCGAAGAACAAATTGAAAGTCTCAAACGCAGACAAACACTGTGGACTACCAAACATGAAGAAGAGATTACAAAAATACAGACGGGACTACAAGAACTACAGAGAATCGACATCGAGGCCGAGATTCAGGCACACAAAGATCTTGCATCGTGGGATCAACTTAGAAAGGATCTCAATGAACTTTCAACGGCGATCTCTCGCACGAAACTGGACCTGGGCCGGGAAGAGAAAACCATTGAACGTTTGTCAAAGGACCTTGTATCGTTGGAAAATCATACGTGCTCCACTTGCGGACAAGAGTTTCATGACGAAAAGCACCAACAGGTCTTGGGATCAAAGCAGAGAGAACTGGCGACAGCAAAATCGACACAGGAATCACATGCTGCCCTCTTGGATGAACTACAGCAAACTCAGCGCGGGCTGGGCGAACTGGGTGTAAAACCAGTAACTTTCTATAACACCGAAAGCGATGCCATACATCATCAGGCCACTGTGACCAGTTTAGAAAAACAGTTAGAAAACAAAATCAACGAGCAAGATCCGTACACAGAACAAATTGCAGAAATGCAAGAAAAAGGTCTAGAGGAAATTTCATACGACACCATGAACGAATTAGTTAATCTACGCGATCATCAAGACTTTTTGTTAAAGTTACTGACCAACAAGGATTCGTTTATTCGCAAGCGTATTATTGATCAAAATTTAAGTTACCTAAATGCACGTCTGGGTCAGTACCTGGATCGCATCGGCTTGCCGCACACAGTAAAATTCAACAATGATCTAAGTGTGACTATCACAGAACTGGGCAGGGATCTAGATTTTGATAATCTCAGTCGAGGTGAACGCAACAGACTTATTTTGAGTTTGAGTTGGGCTTTCCGTGATGTGTGGGAAAGTTTATATCAGCCTATCAACTTGTTGTTTATTGACGAACTGGTCGATTCGGGCATGGATTCGTCGGGTGTGGAAAATGCTCTGGCTATTTTGAAGAAAATGAGTCGCGATGCCAACAAGAGTATTTGGTTGGTGTCACACAAAGATGAACTAGCAGGTCGTGTCAACAATACCTTGCATGTGGTCAAAGAAAACGGCTACACTACCTATAACACCGACGTAGAAATTGTATAAAGTTTTACATTTAGAACCCACCGATGCTTGCAATCTTGCCTGCCCTGCCTGTGCTAGAGAGCAAGACACAGAATTTAACAAAGACAGTGTACATCATTTGACCATTGAACACATTGCTCAACATCTGTCACCTTTGGATATTGCCCACTTGGACAAAATGTTCATGTGTGGCAATTATGGCGATCCGGCTGCCGGATACTTTACTATGAGTATCTATAGATATTTTAGACAACACAATTCTAAAATAGTATTGGGAATGAATACCAACGGTAGTTTACGCACCGCCGATTGGTGGAGCAAGTTGGCCAAAACATTAAACCAACCACAAGACTATGTGGTATTCAGTATAGATGGCTTAGAGGATACCAATCATCTTTATAGAATTAACAGCAACTGGTCTAAGATTATGGAAAATGCGCAGGCGTTTATTGATGCAGGCGGATCAGCACACTGGGATATGTTAGTATACCAACACAACGAACATCAAGTTGATGCTTGTGAGCAACTGGCAAGGGACATGGGGTTTACCTGGTTCCGTGCCAAAGTAAGTCGTCGACCTTTGACCGATAATTTAGAGTATCCTGTACACTGGGATAGTTTAAAGTATACACCAGGACAAATTGCTTGTCACGCACTCAAAGAGTCTAGCATTTATATAGATGCACAGGGTAGATGTAGCCCGTGTTGTTGGTTAGGCGCTAGACAAAGCAATTTTATAACCGATATTTCAGAGGTTAGCAAAACCTGGGACACAGACCAACCAAACTTAACTTGTTTAACTACCTGTACTGCACAGAAGAATATCACAAACTTTACCAGCCAATGGCGTCGCGAGGTTGAACTGTGTTAGCAACTTGGCATTTTCACATCGAAATAAGTTCTAAGTGTACTCTAAGATGTCCTCGTTGTGCTAGACAGGAAGTTCCTGAGGGATTGGTCAACACAGAATTAGATTTAGAGTTTTTTAAACGCAACTTTACTCCAGAGTTTATACAAACCAATGTAGAAAAGATTACATTTTGTGGCGACGACGGTGATCCCATATATGCACACGATCTTATTCCTGTGATAGAATACATTAAAAGCATCAAACCAGTTGAGATAGTTATTATTACCAATGGGTCACATAAAAAAGAAACCTGGTGGTCCAAGTTAGGTAGCGTGTTAGACGATACAGATTCTGTTCATTTTAGTATCGACGGATGGGATAATGAGAGTAATAACTTGTATCGAGTTAACAGCGACTTTGACAGCATTGTCAATGGCATTGTGGAGCTACGTCGTACAAATGCGTGTAGACTGGTTTGGGCTGCCATTGCATTTAAGTTTAACGAAGATCATCTTGACCGTATGCAGACCATGGCCAAAGACTTAAACATGGACATGTTTCAAATAACCAAAAGTACTAAATTTGGTAGCATATATCCCATCTACGGAGCAACCGATACGCTTGAACCTAGCAACAAGTACGTTAGTAAAACACAAAGATTTGAACGAGAAATTGTTGCTCTTACACAAAAAACCGCGTACACTGAGCACAAGATTAACTTTGCATTGTACAATCAAGTTAAAGATAATGCAGAGATTGTGCCGTTGTGCGAAATAGGCAACAAAGGTTTATACATAGATGCCAGGGGCAGATTGTTTCCGTGTTGTTGGGTAGCCAACAGATATACTCACAACAAAGAATGGCAGAAATTGGCTGAACATTTTGATTTACATAAAAGAACTCTAACAGAAGTTGTAGCAGATGAATTTTGGCAAACAGATTTTAAACAATTCAAGTGGCACGAGTGTCAAACCAAGTGTGCAAAATCTGTGGTAACACAAGATTATGCCACTGCATGGTAAAAATATGAAAAAAGTTTTATACATCAACGGTGATAGTTGGCTTGTGGGTCGAATCAATCGAATAGTGTGTTACAATCACAACATGTTTAAAGATTGGTTTGTTATAAATCAAGCCGTGCCGGGCGCTGGAAATCTTGAAATTATCAGCAACACACAAGCAGCACTGGCAGAATTAAAATTGTATGGTATTATGCCTGTGGTTTGTGTAGGGTTTACCGAAGTTGGAAGAAATTTCAAAGAAGAAATTAAAATAGTGCCCAAACAGGAAAACCTAACTGAATACCTTAAAAGTATTTTATTAAAAGAATTTGAACTGCTAAAAGATGTTTTAGCAGATTACCAAAGTTATGTGTTCACCGGTTGGACACACAACCCAATTGGTACCAAATCAATAATCGATTTTATCGAGCAAGATTTTTCACAGTTCAACCCCGTTTACACTGTGCAAAACAGAATTTACAAATTATTTGATCGTTTGTCGTTTATCGATCGAGCATCGTTTGTTGAAGCAGTAGACAGCAAACAACTATTTGAATCTGCCTTGTTAAACAACAAATATATAAATGATACCCTGCATTTAGAATGGGGCACCAGCGATCAAGTTTACGAGGACTTTTTTAGTCACATTTTATCAGTACTTGACACAAAGGATGATAAGTAGTATGCATGTCATGGCTATTCGAAAATTCACCAGTGGAACAACTGCCCGAAGATTGCGTGGGATTTGTTTATTTGATAACAAATCGCATATCTGGGAGAAAATACATTGGTAAAAAACTTGCAAAATTCAGCAAAACCACGTATAAAGTAGTTAAGTTAAAAAACGGCAAGAAGAAACGTAAAAAAATACGGGGCAAAATTGACTCCGACTGGCAAACTTATTATGGCTCAAACACAGAACTCAATCGTGATGTTGAACAATTAGGCACAGAAAACTTTACTAGACAAATACTTTACTATTGTAAAAGCAAGGCTGAATGCAGTTATATTGAAGCAAGAGAACAGTTTAGACACCAAGTCTTAGAATCCGACGACTACTATAACGGACACATACAAGTCCGTGTACATGGCTCCCATATTAAAAACAAATTATAGCACTCTGTTTGGTCGAGGCGGCTCGACTCCCATCGAGGAACGGTGAGATACCCGGTCCAGAAGACTTTGGGTGTGCAAGGCAATGCTAACTTAAGGCATAAAATGGTTTGGGCTCTGCGGAAAAAGATGCAACCCATGCTTATAGGACTTGGATCAATTATCGGGTCACTAGGGTTCCGTTGATTTGTGAAGCTTGAGTAGGGGGTACCGGTCAACCGCCTCCGTGTGTGCAAACACAATCTCATTATAATTGATGACTGCTGTCACTCGGATGATGCAATCATATTTTCACCGTGCATACGGTGAATTATGACCACATAATCTGGATGATACGGAAAAACAAATAGATCTAAAAAATGTTGTTGAGCGCAAGCGAAAACAACAGACTAACGAAGTTAGTCTTAAAAGAATGGAAGTCCTGATTCTTTGGTAGTTTCCATGTTGTCTTTGATTATCTTGGCAATAATCTCTTTTTCTCTCCAACTTAATAACATGGCATCTTCGTAACTGATACCGCCGCGCATGAACCAAGTCATTTTGAGTGCTTCTTCTTTTATGGCTCTTGAATCTCGTTCGTACTTGTTGATGAGATCTTCAACCTCTGGAATGCTTAAACTCAAGAGCCTTGTGCGAAAAAACGGGCGTAGTCAAACTCCAGGGGCATTTCGTATTGCTGTCCGCAAGACGAACAACTCATACGTGATGGGGGTAGTGCGCCGATTGCGGCAATTTCTGCCATGCGATCCTCAATGACTTTGGTAGCACGGCTTTCGGCATTTCTGTAGTACTCGGCAATAAAGCCAGGATCGGTCACATGACTGCCGTCTTCAGTTTCAATGTATTCGGTGCTGTCTACCAGCAATTTCTCATTGAGGTCCAGCAGAGTTTTCATGCTTTCCTTGAGTCGTGCGTTCTTGACATCCTCAGGCAGATCTGACTCATTTAACGTCTGCATGATTTTTTGTTCTTCAAACTGCACAATGTTGGTCTTGGTCACACTAAAATACTGCTGTGGTTTCAATTTGATTTTTAATCCATTGTAGTCCACAGTGCGATCAAAATCCGGACACTTGATGTTGTCTAGTGTTTTAGACAAATCTACGTCGTAGTCGTGTTCTTCGCCACAGTGTGGGCACTTGGAAGACACAGCCATGGCAGTGCCGTAACTGGCTACACGAATGGCAATCAACACAGCATCCACATCCACACTGGGCATTTTCCAAGCATCGGTAATGTTTGGGCAACAACTTTGTATTACATTGACTATGGCAGACCCGTTCATGAGTGCATCGGGTGTTTTTAGTGTGATTTCGTCGGCATTGGTCATGGGAAATATAGGAATTTCTCCGGTTACCGGTAGATCGAGGCTGTTTTCTCCCCAGTATCTGCCACCGCTGGGCAGTTTGAAATAGATTTCTGGGCGTCTAAAATGCTTGATCAGGGGATTAATGGGTTTTGTATCCATATATTGATTTCCTATAAATAGTTGAAGTAGTATTATTTATAGGCTAAAAACACCGGTATGGATCTTTCTCCAAACGAAATAAAACAAGCAATGATGGATGCGCTCAAGGAATCTGGGCGCGACATCAACCTATCTGCAGAAGATCTCGAGGCCACACTCAAAAAACTCGACAAACAGATAAAAAACAATTCCTCGTCCATGGGCAACTTGGTCAAGGACATGATCACAGGTCAGCGACGCTACAGAGATCTTTCCACAACCATTGAAACGCTAGATGACAAAATTGAGGAATTAGGCAAAAATACCGACACAGCATCTAAAAAACAGCGTGAAGAACTGCAAATTCGCAGGGAAAACATGCAGCAGATGCAACAGCAAAATGCAGTTAACCGGGCTGCTGTAGAAGGGATAACACAGTTTACCAAGGCAGTTGGCAGTACCGCAGGGCGTACTGTGGGTGCTTTTGCACGCAATTTACAAGACGGCGCAGGTGCATTTACTGTGGCTGGTGGTCTGTTGGAAGGTGCCATAGACGGCGTAAATGCAGGAGCACAGGCCTTGGGTGGCGGGTTAACCACAATTGGCTCAACCATGGCCATGAGTACCAGCCCACAACTGCGTGTTTTGGGCATGGTGTCCGCTGGCGCAGGTGTGGCTATCAGTGCCCTGGGCAATGCAGCCGCACTGGCAGGCAAAGGAGTAGTTTCATTTCTTGTACGAGAAATGGAAAAAACAGTTGCTACCTATCAAAAGATTTCTACCAATGGCGCTTTGTTTGCCGATGGCTTAACTGGCATGAGAACAGCGGCCACACAGTCGTTTTTGACAGTGAGCCAATTGGGGGAAGTGCTAGGCAAGATGTCAGGTACTTTTGCAGAAAGCGGCATGACTGTGGGCGGTGCTACTAAAATGATTGGTCGTGTGGGCGAAGTCATGGGCGCAGGTGGTGCCAACAGCATACGAGGCCGTTTGCTGGCTCTAGGTTACAGCTTTCAAGAGCAGGCCGAGTTGCAAGCCGAAGTCATGTCTGACATGAGAAAAGCCAACAGTGTGTATCTAAACGATCCGCAACGTATTGCTCAGGTCACAGAAGAATATGCAAAAAATTTGAGAATCATCAGTGCAGTCACTGGTGAGGATGCTAGAAAGAAACTTGACGAAGCCAGAAAAGGCAACGCCCAGTCTGCATTCCGTGCCAAACTTATGGAACTAGAAGCTAAGTTTCCGGGCACTATGAATGCTACCTTGCAGGCCATGGCCACAATGACGCCTGAAGCACAACAGGCCCTGCGCGAGCAAATAGTGTACGGTACCATTAGATCCAAAGACTTGGCCATTGGTGCCAGTTTGAGTCAAGGGTTCAATGACCAAGTGCGTGGCATGAGTGACCTGATCAAGTCTGGTAATCTCAACAGTCAAGAAGGCATTGAGAGAGCACAAAAATTACAAGGCGAAACCTACGATCTGCATCGCCGTGAACTGGAATCCGGTAAACTCACGGCAATTGGCATGGCCAACATGGCTGGTAAATTTGCTGGCACCGGTACCACACTAGAAAACTTTACCTTGATGAGTGACAAGGTAACCAAGGACGGATTTGATTTGGCCAAAGAAACTGCTGCCAAACAGGCACAAGCCAACGACGAGTTAACCAACAAATACAAAGTAGCAGCCATTGCGGCACAGAATCTTGCTATTATGTTGCAAGAAGAAGTGTTGGGCATATTGCAAGACTTTGCCAGCCTTTCCGCAACCATACTAGACGAACTGCGCAAAGGACTAGGCGAACTGGGCATGAAAAAGAAAGGTTTCTCTTGGAGCGAGGTCGGCAAGAGTGCGCTGAACTATGGTAGCATAGGCGCAGGCGCAGGCGCAATCATTGGTACTGGCGCGGGAGGAGTGGGCGCCGCACCGGGCGCAGCCATTGGTGGTGTGGTTGGCGGTGTGGTCGGTGCTGGTTCATCTATTGTGCAACAGTTAATGGGCGGAAAAAGCATTGGTGGCCCGCAAGGCGAATATCCTCAAGGCGGTGCCGGCGCTGGCGCTAAAAAACCCGACCTAGCAACTATATCCAGCAAGACTGGTGCATCTGCACAGGTTGGCGCACAGTACGCCGGTGCTTTCCAGAGTCTGGTTAACTACCTTGATGCTGCCGGCTACGAAATTAGAAGCATTGGTGGATACAACGACAGAGATGTGCGCGGTCGTCCGGGTGTGAAAAGTATTCATGCACACGGTGCTGCCATAGACATCAATGCAGGTACCAATCCCATGGGACCAAATCTGATCACCGACATGCCACCCGGCATTGGCAAACTGGCCAACAGTTTGGGATTGGGCTGGGGCGGTGATTGGAAATCGGTCAAAGATGCCATGCACTTTAGTGCAGCCAAGAGCGAAGGCGGCACAATGTTACAGGCCAAAAATGGTGGTGCATTCAGCGGACCCGAATCGGGTTACCCAGCAACATTGCACGGTGATGAAGCCGTGGTTCCGTTGCCCGATGGCAGAAATATTCCGGTCAAAATGGACACCGGTGAACTTGTGGCCAAGATTGATGAATTGATACGAGCAACCAAAGATCACAGAGCAACTTCGGAAAAATTGTTGCACGCCATACAATAACCGCTAATAAATATAGCATAACAGAGAATACCATATGGCCGGATGGAAAAAATACTTTAAAACTTCAAATTTGCCCAGTAATGTGAGCCCATTGGGTTCTGGGCGTGCACCAGATCCTGGATTCCGTAACTACCAAAGTCAGTTACCTGAAGTCTACACTGGCCAACCCAATCGTGTTGAACGTTACAACCAATACGAACAAATGGACATGGACTCTGAAGTCAATGCAGCCTTGGATATTCTTGCTGAATTTTGCACACAAAAAAATCAAGAAAATCACACAGCATTCACAATCAAGTACAAAGAACAACCATCGGACAACGAAGTTAAAATTATCAAAGAGCAACTGCAACAGTGGGTGGCCTTGAACGATTTTAACAAGCGCATGTTTAAAATTGTGCGCAACGTGCTCAAGTACGGTGACCAGGTGTTTATTCGCGATCCAGAGAATTTCAAATTATACTGGACCGAAATGAGCAAGGTTACCAAGGTCATTGTCAACGAAGGCGAAGGCAAAAAACCTGAACAGTATTTGATCAAAGACATCAACCCCAATTTTCAAAATTTAACTGTGACCGCAGTGGCCACAACCGATACCTACATGAATCACCCACAAGTGGGCGGCCCATCGGGCAGTTACACACAGCCACAAAGTCCGTTTGGTGGTGGAAGTCGTTTTAGTCATGCTCAAAACGAAGCCGCTGTTAATGCCGAACATGTGTTACACATCAGTTTGACTGAAGGCCTGGATGTGTACTGGCCATTTGGTAACTCAGTGTTAGAAAACATTTTCAAAGTGTTCAAGCAAAAAGAATTGCTGGAAGATTCAATTATTATCTATCGTGTGCAACGTGCTCCAGAGCGTAGAATTTTCAAGATCGACGTGGGTAACATGCCCACACACATGGCCATGGCCTTTGTGGAACGTATCAAAAACGAAATTCATCAGCGTAGAATCCCCACACAAACCGGTGGCGGCGCCAACATGATGGACGCCACATACAATCCCTTGAGCACCAACGAAGACTACTTCTTCCCAACCACAGCCGACGGTCGTGGATCCAGTGTAGATGTGTTGCCCGGCGGTCAAAATCTAGGCGAAATCACAGACTTACGCTTCTTTACCAACAAATTATTCCGTGGTTTGCGTATTCCTAGCAGTTACTTGCCAACCACAGCCGAAGACGGTAGTCAAGCATATACCGATGGTCGTGTGGGCACAGCACTCATACAAGAATGGCGTTTCAACCAATACTGCCAACGCTTACAATCAATGATTGCAGACAAATTGGATGCAGAGTTTAAACTGTTTATGCGTTGGAGAGGCTTTAACATTGACGGTAGCTTGTTTGATTTGTCATTTAACGAACCGCAAAACTTTGCACAGTATCGCCAAGCCGACATTGATAGTGCCAGAATTGCCACATTTACACAGTTAGAACAGTATCCTTACCTAAGCAAACGCTATTTGATGAAGCGTTACTTGGGCATGAGCGAACAAGAAATTGCCGAAAACGAAAATATGTGGGCCGAAGAACGTGGCGACACCGATTTAGCCCAGCCCGAAGCGCCTGGACTCCGCAGTGTGGGCATTAGCCCCGGCGGACTAGATGCTGAATTAGAAGGACTAGGGCCAGAAGTTCAACCTGGAACTGTACCACCGGGTGGACCAGCAGGAACAGGTAGCCCAGCAGGTACAGGTGCTCCAGCGCCGACAGCAACACCAGCAGTGTAAAAACAAAAAAGGTTAAATACTAGTATGATTATCAGTGAATTATTTGACCCAGCACCGCACGGTTACCAGGACCAAAAAAGTGATTCTAGCACTTTAAAGGTGTCTGACAGCCGCAAAACACGTCTAACACTGGCACACTTAAATCAATTGAGACAGGCACACGATGTGCGTAAACTGGAACACGAGAAAAAACTAGAAGCCGTAAATAAACAGTACCAACCGGCACCAGAACCGGGTGCTGCGCCACTTGGCCTATAATTATTTGGTCAAAATCCTTTAAAAAACCCCCATTTAACCCCAAAAACTGCGTATATTTGTAAATACTCTTACAAAGCCACATTTATAAGGAGTTCCTATGAACAAGTTTGAGAAATTAATTGAGTACATCATCAATGATGAAGACCAAAAAGCACGTGAGTTATTTCACGACATTGTAGTAGAAAAAAGCCGTGATATCTATGAAAGTATCATGGACGAAGAGCAAGTAGAAGAAACCATGGCTGGCCCAGTTGCTGGCGAGCAAGTAGAAGACATGGTTGACGAAATCAGCCAAGAAGAAGCAGTTGGCGAAGCCGATGAAGAAGGCGAAGAAGATTTTGATTTAAATCCAGATGATCAAGACGACGGCGAAGTTGGCGGAGATTTCCCTGCTGACGATGGCGCTGACGCAGGCGATTCTGAAGAAGAAAAGATTATGAGCATTGACGCCAAATTGGACGAATTACTAGCCAAGTTTGACGAAATCATGGGCGACAAAGAAGAAGCCGGTGATGACATGGGCGGCGATGACATGGGTGCAGAAATTGGTGCCGAAGAGCCAGCAATGGCTGAAATGGGCATGATGGAAGC
>JACCDW010617804.1_pt1 | contig 60153 bp, 61 predicted proteins | sample 7449781 | NCBI WGS metagenome assembly JACCDW01 (sample SAMN15323449, study PRJNA562643) | freshwater metagenome | isolation source: river surface water | place: USA:Blue River Watershed | collected 2017-08-18
ACCTAGAGTCTTCAACCTCTAGAGATTGTGCATAGAATCATTTCTAATTGCGTGGAACCTAGAGATTTTGTCAATGAGAGCATTAAGGCAAACCGAGTAAGTGGACGATACTGGGATCGAACCAGTGACCCCCACAATGTCAATGTGGTGCTCTACCGCTGAGCCAATCGTCCGGGTCTTATTAAATTATTTTGTGCTGCTTCGTGGGAAAGTGTAACCCACTTTAACTAGTGCTTCTTAGCGAGCGTAGTCATCCTGAATACGCTCAATATCGTCCTCTCCGAAGTATGTGCCGCGTTGGACTTCAACGAAGATCATTACCTCAGAGCCTGAATTGCCGATGCGATGGGCCTCACCGATTGCTACCTCGACAGAGCCGCCTGCTTGGACTTTGAACTCTTTATCTCCGAGAACAACATCGGCCACACCTTGGACTATGTACCAATGTTCTTCGCGCTTTTGGTGGCGTTGAAGAGAGAGACGGTGACCAGGCTCAACCCAGATTGTTTTCACTTTGTAGGTTGGCGTATCAGAGAGAACTTGATAGCGACCCCATGGGCGCTCCGGGCCTTCGAGATACGGAGATGACATAAGTGAAAGAGTATCCGTTTCGTTGTTCATTCCTGAGGAGAGGCCCAGGTTTTTTCGCAGTATTGCTGTGGAGGTGGAAACGGGATTTGAACCCGTGTAGAGGGATTTGCAGTCCCTTGCCTCGCCTCTCGGCCATTCCACCATTACTAAGTCCAGATGCCAAGGCATTGTCCTAGTGAAAGAAAAGCCACTTTTTGAAGATATACATCTACAAGAAGTGACTCTTAATCCGAGCGGACGACGGGGTTCGAACCCGCGACCTGAACCTTGGCAAGGTTCCGCGCTACCAGCTGCGCTACGTCCGCGTATTGCGGGCGCAAATCTAGCGTAGGTGGAGCAGAAGTGCCAAAGCGTGCGTAGCCTTACCCCATGTTCATTAAGGGCCATGGATTCTCTGCTGGGGCTGGGTATCAGTTCTGGATGAAAGGCCTTCACGCGAGTGGATTAGCAGAGATTTCCACAGACCCGTCGTCTCTAGATGACGGGCGCTTCTGGGCGGTTATGGCCGGCTTTGAAGGTGAGCAGATATTCGCTCGCTTTAGAAAGGTCAGGCAGAGCGAGTTTCCTACAACGTCCTGGAATCGTCTGGAGAGGCCGTGGACATCTAGTATCGAAGAGATTGATTACATTGCATATATCCACCGAGTGAAAGAGGCGATTGCATCGGGGGATGTGTATCAAGTCAATGCATGTCGAGAGCTTGTGCACTATCTCGGCGATAGGCCACAGGAGCTGACTGGATTGTTCTCAGAGATCCTTCGCGCCAACCCTGCACCATTTGCCTCATACCTGAAGGTGCCGGGATATGAGATCGCTTCGGCTTCGCCTGAGCGCTTTCTCTCTCGCAACGGAGGTCGCCTTATGACATCTCCCATCAAAGGAACTATCCGCTGGAATGAAGAAGAATTTGGTGAGAAAGATAAAGCAGAGAATTTAATGATCGTTGATTTGATGCGCAATGACATATCGCAAGTGTGTATCCCGGGTAGCGTGGAAGTTTCGGCACTATTTAGAAGAGAGAAACATCCAGGTCTCACCCATCTCGTCTCTGATATCGAAGGAGATATTTCAGATGGCATCGGTTGGCACGACATTCTCTCTGCGCTAACTCCACCTGGCTCTGTATCGGGTGCACCAAAATCTTCTGCGCTAGAAATTATCAAAGACAATGAACCAACACCACGCGGACCATATTGTGGGGCCCTTGGTTATGTGCATGGAGATCGCGCCGAACTGGCAGTGGCAATCAGAACATTTTGGACAACGGGAGATAAGTATCTCCGCTATGGAACAGGTGCTGGTATTACTTGGGGAAGTGATGCTGGGCAGGAGTGGGAAGAGACTCAACTGAAAGCACGTCACCTCATCTCTATTGCAGGTGGACAACTGTGATTCATCCGCCTCGCAGACCCTTTCCGGAAGGTGAAGGTTTCTTTGAAACATTGCGCACCGAAGATGGGCAGATTGCAGAACTGACTCGTCATATGCGTCGCGCTCTTAAGGCATCCGTTGCTTTGCAAGTGAAGATTCCGGATGAGGAAGAGCTGCGCCATCGCATCGCCGAAGTTCTTATAACTCACCCACAGAAGATTGGTCGTTTGCGTATCTGCTTTAGCAACTCAGGTGTCACCATCACTCACGATGAGTACGTGGATGCAACCGAAGGCGGCTACCTTACTTTCTCACCGATTACCTCTAGGGCTGTCGGCGAACAGTTCAAGTGTTATCCATATGACTCACATTATGAAATTGTCGATGAAGCACGTGCACATGGCTTCGATGATGCCATCATCTTTAACAAAGAGAACAATGTGACTGAGACAGGATTATCAAATCTCGCCTTTCTCTTTGGCAACACCTGGTGGACGCCGCCCATAACCGCTGGAATCCTTCCGGGCACCATGCGATCGCTAGCAATTGAGAAGTGTGGAGTTCAGGTGCGCAATATTCATATCACTGAGATTCCGCATGCAGATGAGATTTTCCTACTGAGTAGCTTGAAAATTGCACAGCCTGTTCTTCAGGTGGGCGAAATGCGCTTGCCTTGTGCTGCTGCTTCGCAGGCCTTTGGCGCGCTAATGAGAGAAAAGCTTCAGTTCTATTCGGTACTCTAAGCACATGTCCGAAATCGCGATTATCGTCGAGGGTCAGCCACGTAAGGTTGAAGTCGATCAGAAGCCAACTCACATCTTTGCCGAGAACAAAGAGATCGTGGTCTGCAAGATTAATGGTGTTCTCCGTGATCTTTGGACGGATTTGGCAGAGGGCGACGTCATTGAGGGCGTCTCCATCTCATCACCCGAAGGTTTAGCAGTACTTCGCCACTCGACAGCTCACGTGATGGCGCAAGCCGTGCAGCAAGTCTTCTCACAGACACGTCTTGGAATCGGTCCTCCCATCACTGATGGTTTCTATTACGACTTTGATCCACAAGAGCCGTTCAACCCCGACGATCTTGAAAAGATCGAAAGCGCGATGCGAAAGATTATTAAGGAAGGACAACGTTTCAAACGTCGAGTGACTACTGAAGCCGACGCCCTCAAAGAGCTTGCACATGAGCCATATAAATGCGAACTCATAGGATTGAAAGGTCCGCAGGGTGATGAAGCAAGCGTTGAAGTTGGTGGGGGAGAGCTCACCATCTATGACAATCTTGGTCGCGATGGTCAACCGGTCTGGTCTGATCTCTGCCGTGGGCCACATCTTCCATCGACGAAACATATCCCTGCATTTAAGTTGATGCGCAGCGCTGGTGCATATTGGCGAGGATCTGAGAAGAACCCAATGTTGCAGCGCATCTATGGAACAGCATGGCCATCTCAAGATGAACTCAATGCCTACCTGGAGCTATTGGCAGAGGCTGAAAAGCGTGACCATCGTCGACTTGGTCAAGAGCTTGATCTCTTCTCTTTCCCAGAAGAAATTGGTTCTGGCTTAGCCGTCTTTCATCCTAAGGGCGGAATCATTCGCCGCGCGATGGAGGATTACTCACGTAAGCGCCATGAAGATGAGGGGTATGAGTTTGTCTACTCACCACATCTAACTAAGGCAGCACTCTTTCAAAAATCTGGTCACCTCGATTGGTACTCGGAGGGTATGTACCCTCCAATGATCATGGATGAGGAACTCCATGAAGATGGAACCATTAAGCGTCCTGGCCAGCAGTACTACATGAAGCCGATGAACTGCCCATTTCACAATTTGATCTTCCAATCACGTGGACGTTCCTATCGTGAACTGCCGCTGCGTCTTTTTGAGTTCGGAACTGTCTATCGCTATGAGAAGTCCGGTGTTCTTCACGGAATTACCCGTGCGCGAGGATTTACTCAAGACGATGCTCACATCTATTGCACTAAGGAGCAGATGCCCGATGAGCTCGATTCGCTTCTAACATTTGTTCTCAACCTATTGCGCGATTATGGTCTCGAAGATTTCTATCTCGAACTTTCTACTCGCAATCCAGAGAAGTCAGTGGGAGAAGATTCCGATTGGCAGGAGGCTACAGAGGCTCTTCGCAAGGCAGCACTTGCACAGAATCTTGAGCTCGTACTCGATGAAGGCGGAGCCGCTTTCTATGGACCAAAGATCTCAGTACAGGCTAAGGATGCGATCGGTCGCACATGGCAGATGTCAACAATCCAAGTTGATTTCCAACTGCCTCAACGATTTGAACTCGAGTACGCGGCATCAGATGGAACTCGTCAGCGCCCTGTGATGATTCACCGCGCACTCTTTGGATCCATCGAACGCTTCTTCGGAGTCCTTACCGAGCACTATTCAGGTGCCTTCCCAGCATGGCTTGCACCCGTTCAGGCGATTGCTATTCCCGTTGCAGATACATTCAATGACTATATGTATGAGGTTGTAGCTCAACTGAAGAAGGCTGGCATCAGGGCAGATATCGATGCATCAGATGATCGCTTCCAGAAGAAGATTCGAAATGCGCAACTGCAAAAGATTCCATTTATGTTGATTGCAGGCGAGGAAGATATGAAGGCCGGAGCCATTTCCTTCCGCTATCGCAATGGTGATCAGAAGAATGGCGTTCCTATCGCCGATGCGATCAAAGAGATTGCACAAGTAGTAGCTGATCGAGTTCAGAACTAGCGATGTCTGATTTCATCGAAGGTGGTGCGGGTATGCCAGATGGTTGGCAGCGCCTTTGGGCGCCCCATCGCCTTGATTATCTCCGAGGAGAAAATCGCCCTCTCGAGGGCAACGATGTTCAATGCCCTTTCTGTCATATCCCTACTCTTAATGATCAAGAGGGATTGATTGTTCATCGCGGCACTCATGCCTACGTTGTAATGAATTTATATCCATATAACCCCGGTCATCTCTTAGTCTGCGCCTTTAGGCATGTTGCCGACTTAACGGAGCTTTCAAGCGAGGAGCGATATGAGATTACAGATCTCACAGCCCATGCCATGAAGACAATTCGTCGCGTCTCCAACGCTGATGGTTTTAATTTGGGCATGAATCAGGGCGCTATCTCAGGAGCAGGTGTTGCCGCCCACATTCACCAGCATGTTGTTCCTCGCTGGTCTGGCGATGCTAACTTCATGCCAATTATTGGAAAGACAAAGGTGTTGCCTCAGCTGCTGACAATTACTCGAGACGAGTTAGCTGCGGCCTGGTAGTTCGTTTATAAATGCAGTGGCGATATCAACGCCCAGACCATTCGCCGTATTAACCGGGATAGCAGGGAAGAGAATTCCGGAGGCAAATCCCCCTTCTCCCATCTCAGCAATGTGATCTAAATACTCCTGCCGAAACTCTTCAACCATCTCACGCAGCTCTTGATCGGCATCACCAATGGTGGGTGGATTTGTTGTGTAGTCATATGTCTTCCAATCGGTAAGTGAGATTGTGCCAATCGGGGTTCCACTCTCACCGTGAAGAACCAAGAACGGCGTTACCAATTGATCGAATAAACGATTTGCAAGTAGCACTGCATCATCAAAATCGAGTTCGAGACCATCTAATACTGTGACAAGAACTGCTCGTGGAGTCAGAAGATCGTCATAACCCTTCCATAGCTCAACTGTCGGCTGATCTATGCCTGCAGATGGATTAACGACAAAGAGAGCAACATCGCACTCTTCATCGACACTCGATGAAACCGTTCCAGCAAAGAGATCGGCAAATTTTTCAGGCGTAGCGCTGATGTGACCATGGATAATGATCCTTTTTTGCGCGTCAACGCTGGTTGATTCCATGGGTGTAAGCCTACGATGTGCCCATGGTGAGTACATCGTTTAAGCCCGCGGTGACACGTGTGATTGAGCCGATAGCTCGATTGCTCTCTCGCATAGGCATTACACCCGACGCTGTGACCGTATTCGGAACGCTCGGCTCTATCGCCGCATCACTCTATTTCTATATAGGCGATGAGCTCTTTATAGGCACTCTTATCATCACACTCTTTGTGCTTAGCGACCTCTTTGATGGAGCTATCGCACGTGTCTCCTCCCGCGGTCCAAGCAAGTGGGGCGCCTTTCTTGATTCAACCTGTGACCGACTCACGGATGCGGCAATTCTCTCTGCCCTGTCAGTTCACCTGATCCTTGAAGAGGATCGACTCACCCCGGTAGTCCTAGCGAGCATTGTTGCTGGCTCTTTGGTTCCCTATATTCGAGCAAAGGCGGAGAGTTTTAATATTTCATGCACTGTGGGAGTTGCTGAAAGAACTGAACGTCTGATTATCGTATTGGTTGCGGCTGGCCTTGATGGTCTCGGAGTTTCATATGCCCTTGCAATCGGAATGTGGCTCCTGCTGGTACTTGGTGTGATAACCGTATTCCAACGAGTCTGGGTTGTTCGTAAAGGTCTCCTTCAGTCATGAAAGAAGATACAAGCTATTACGTCTACCTCTTCTTCTGGAAATTAGTCAGCATTCTTCCCGAGAAGACCGCTTATAGATTTTTCGACTGGCTCGCCGCACGAATGCTTGCTAAGAACAGCAGGCACGTGCAGCGCCTGAGGATTAACTACTCAATCGTTAGACCCGAGCTTTCCCATGAGGAACTTGAAGAGTTGGTTCTAAAAGGCCTGCGAAGCTATGCGCGTTATTGGTGTGACACATTCAGAATTCATAAATGGAACGAAGATCGGGTTTTTTCAACTGTAACAACAACGAATGATCATCTACTTCGTGATCCTATGGCCGAAGGCCGAGGGGTGATTATCGCCCTTCCGCATTCAGGAAATTGGGATCATGCAGGAGCATATTTCTGCCATCAAGGAATTCCTCTTGTTACTGTTGCCGAAGTCCTTTCTGATCCTCGCCTTTTCAAGCGATTCTTAGATCATCGAACTCGAATGGGATTTGAGATTTTCGCCCTTGACTCGCGCGCCTTTGTGATGTGTCTGAAGCGGGCACATGAGAAGAAGTTGATTGCACTTGTCGCCGATCGCGATCTCTCTGATTCAGGTATTCCAGTTGAGTTCTTTGGCAAGAAGACGAAGATGCCAGCAGGTCCGGCTCTTCTGGCGATTCGATCTGGCAACCCTTTGGTTGTGGCTCATGTAAGTCAGAACGAGCGAGGAATTCATATCAATTTCACGCCAGTCGAAGTTCCTACATCAGGAACTGAAGAGGAACGCGTTATTGCAATTGTGAAGAATATTGCTGCAGAATTTCAAAAAGGTATTCACGAACACCCACAAGATTGGCACATGATGCAAAAGTTCTGGATTGAAGAAGGTCTCTACTCGTGACAATCGCTGCCAAGCGAATCGGAATCGTCTGTCCTTATGGTTGGGATACACCGGGAGGAGTCCAGGCGCACGTTCTGGATTTAGCGCAGTACTTAATCTCCCAAGGCCACTATGTTTCAGTGCTTGCTCCTACATCTAACGAAGATGAACTTCCTGACTTCGTTGTCAGTGCTGGTAAGCCAATATCTATTCCCTATAACGGAGCGGTAGCTCGAATCCTCTTTGGGCCAATAGCTTTCGCTCGAGTTCGCCAGTGGATAGCACAGGGAGATTTTGATCTTCTCCATCTCCACGAGCCTGCGATTCCATCCATATCTCTTCTCGCCTGCTTTGCAGCAGAAGGACCTATGGTGGGAACATTTCACGCCTCTGCAAAGCGCCAAAAGGCCATCTTTGCGATTGGTCCAATTCTTGAGCCAGTAATTGAGAAGCTCACTGCTCGCATTGCGGTCTCGGAGGCTGCGCGCGAAACACTTACCGAGCACCTTGAAACAGATGCAATAGTTGTTCCAAATGGCATTTACGCCCAGCGTTTATCAAAAGGCACGCATCGTCCAGAATGGGGTGGCAAGAGCATTGGTTTCATCGGACGTTATAAGGAGCCCCGCAAGGGATTGGCAGTACTGATTGAGGCCCTTCCTTCAATCATCAAGTCAATTCCGGATGTGAAAGTTATTGTGGCAGGACCCGGCGATAGCGAAACCTTCCTGAACGAGATTCCCGCATCATTGCAATCGCGCTTTACCTTTCTCGGTCGTGTGAGCGAGCAAGAGAAGGCCGATTTGCTCAAATCTGTTGCGGTCTATGTTGCACCCAATACCGGCGGTGAATCATTTGGAATTATCCTCGCAGAGGCCCTTGCTGGGGGAGCTGCGGTTATTGCAAGTGATATCCCTGCCTTCTCATCGCTGCTGGGTAACGGAAAGTATGGTGAGCTCTTTCAATCAGAGAATCCACAGTCTCTTTCTGACGCAACTATTTCATTGCTCAGCGATGAGGCTAAGCGAAATCAGATGCGCGATATAGGCCAGAGCTACGCTATGACATTCGATTGGTCTGAGGTTGCAGAACGTATTTATGATGTGTATGAGATGGCGATGAACGGTCTTGGTAAAGTTCGCTTGTCATCAGATAACCGAAGCTGGAGCAAGTTCATAGGAAAGAGTTCATGAATACGAATTTCATCTCTATTCTCTTTCTGATTGCCATTATTGCTTGGTACTTATCTTTCTTGGCAACTCGACTTGACCGTCTCCATCATCGCGTAGAGGCTTCTTGGGCAACATTAGATGGACTATTACAACGTAGAGCTGCCATTGCACTAGAAATTGCTCGATCCGAGATTGCAGATCCAGCCTCATCTCTTCTTCTTACCTTTGCAGCTCACCAAGCAAGAGATGCAAGCGTGAAGGATCGTTCGCAGGCTGAGATTGGTCTTGCAGGCGCTCTAGGTATCTTGTTAGAAAGTGCTGATTCAGTCGATGGCGGGCTCGAGAGAGATCTCTTGCGTGAGCTTGAAGAGCTCAATGAGAAGATTGCAATCGCAACAGCGCTTCACATCGAATCAGTCACGCGTACTCAAATGGTGAGGCGTAAGTGGGTCATTCGCGTCTTCCGATTAGCAGGTCATGCCCCATTGCCTGTGCTCTATGAATTTGAATCCGATGAAGCGTAGAAGCCCACTGGTATCGCTGGCAGGTCTCTTATCTGCTCTGATTGTTCTTCTCTCTGCCATGAATTACTTAGGCGTGACCTCAGTTGCCATTCCCTTTACTGGCGCTAGTGAAGTTCACTCATTCACAGGTGTTGAAGGAGTCGACGGACCTGTATTGATAGTTAAGTTAGATGATACAAAGTTTGCTCATCCTCAAGTAGGTCTTCGCGATGCAGACGTTGTTTATATCGAACAAGTTGAAGGCGGACTGACTCGTCTTGCTGCAGTATTTTCATCTAAGATTCCTGAAATCGTGGGGCCAATTCGCTCGGCACGAATTTCTGATATCGAGTTGATGGCTCAATATGGAAAAGTTGCCTTCGCTTACAGCGGCGCTCAATCAAAGCTGATGCCAGTTATCAATGGCGCAAATATCCACGATTCGGGGGCGATGAAATATGGCCCCACCTTCTATCTTGACGATGCCGCCCGAAGAGCTCCTTATGCGATGATGCTCAAAGCACGCGAACTCTTCACAAAGATCAATACCGAAAGAAGTGATATCGCCATCTCAAAGCCAATGGGGTGGATCTTTGGGGATGCACCTGAAGATATGCGCGCCTTTGAATCGGTACATATCTCCTGGCCAGCAAGTAGTTACGACGCGCAATGGTCTACACAAGAATCTCGATGGTTGCTCTCGCACAGTGGAACACCTAACTTCGATAACACTGGTTATCAATTGGGACCTAAGACGATGGTGATTCAGATGGTCTCGATTACGGATTCAATCTATAAAGATAAAGTTGGCGGAGTAACTCCATTCACCGCCACTGTGGGATCTGGACGCTGTTATCTCCTGCGCGATGGCGGGATGAAAGAGTGTCTCTGGGAGCGAAGCGATGAACTTGGAGGAACCGTCTTTACCGACTTGCTGGGCAACGAGGTCTCCTTTGATCAAGGGCAAATCTGGTTCGCTTTAGCCTCAAAAGAGCCTGTCTTTAAGGGTCTTGTTGGCCAAGGTGCGACTCCCACACCGACCAAGTAGACTGCGTGCTCTCTCAATCAATAAGGAGCAGCAATGAGCGAAGCAACAGGTACAGCACGCGTTAAGCGCGGAATGGCTGAGATGCTCAAGGGTGGCGTCATCATGGATGTCGTCAACGCAGAACAGGCCAAGATTGCTGAAGATGCCGGTGCTTGTGCTGTGATGGCTCTAGAGCGCGTACCTGCTGATATTCGCGCACAAGGCGGAGTCGCTCGTATGTCTGATCCAGATATGATCGAGAAGATTCAAGCTGCAGTATCTATCCCAGTCATGGCGAAGGTGCGCATCGGACATTTTGTGGAAGCTCAGATTATTGAGAGCCTTGCCGTTGACTACATCGACGAGTCAGAGGTCTTAACACCAACGGATTACGAAAACCATATTGATAAGTGGAAGTTCAAGGTTCCCTTCGTCTGTGGAGCAACAAATCTCGGAGAAGCCCTTCGCCGCATCAATGAAGGCGCTGCGATGATTCGCTCAAAGGGCGAGGCAGGCACAGGGGATGTCTCAAACGCAATGACTCACATGCGCACTATTGGAGGAGAGATCCGTCGACTCACCTCAATGCGCGAGGATGAACTCTATGTAGCAGCAAAAGAGATGCAAGCTCCTTTTGCTCTCGTTCAGGAAGTTGCTGCCACAGGAAAGCTTCCTGTCGTTCTCTTCACAGCAGGCGGCATTGCAACTCCAGCAGATGCAGCACTCATGATGCAGATGGGAGCAGACGGTGTCTTTATCGGTTCAGGCATCTTCAAGTCTGGCAACCCTGCCCAGCGTGCAGCAGCGTGTGTTAAGGCAACAACGTTCTTCGATGATCCAAAGGTTCTAGCAGAGGTATCTCGTGGTCTTGGTGATGCAATGGTGGGAATCAACGTTGCAGATATTCCGGTTCCACATCGCCTCGCCGAGCGCGGTTGGTAGTACTTCGCCACGCGTTATTGCGGTGAAGTCAATATGAAGGTCGGTGTGCTCGCTCTCCAAGGAGATTTTCGCGAACATATAGCTACATCGATATCTCTTGGCCACGATGCTATTGCGATTCGTCGCCCTCAAGAACTTCAAGCCATTGATGCACTCATTCTTCCTGGTGGGGAGTCCACGACAATCGCCCACCTTGCAGCAAATTACGATCTCTTCGCTCCGATCCAAGATCGGATTCGCAACGGTCTTCCTGTCTATGGATCTTGCGCTGGAATGATTTTGCTTGCAGATCGAATTCTCGATGGCGCAGTAGGGCAGAAAACCTTCGGTGGTATCGATATGACGGTGCGACGAAATGCTTTCGGTCGCCAAATCGAATCCTTTGAAGGAGATCTCACCTTTGCAGGTAAGAACGTTCAAGCAGTCTTTATCCGTGCACCGTGGGTTGAGCAGCTCTCACCTTCGGTAGAGGTGCTCGCAACCGTGGATTCGCATCCCGTTGCAGTACGTCAGGGCAAGCTCCTTGCAACCAGTTTTCACCCTGAGTTGACCAGCGATGGCTCCGTGCACAGCTACTTTTTTGATGAGATCTGCGGGTAGACGCTACCCTTACGCTCATTAGTTATGCCCGAAGTACATTCGGCTCGAGTTGTTTTGAGGTGATCCATGTCAGGCCATTCCAAGTGGGCTACGACCAAGCATAAGAAGGCTGTCATCGATAGCCGTCGCGCAAAGAATTTTGCCAAGCTCATTAAGGCAATTGAAGTTGCTGCCCGCAATGGTGGACCGGATATCGATGGAAACCCAACGCTCTTCGATGCGATTGCAAAGGCTAAGAAGAACTCGATGCCTGCTGACAATATTGAGCGCGCTGTTAAGCGCGGAGCAGGTCTTGAATCTGGTGGCGCCGATTGGCAGACGATTATGTATGAGGGCTATGGCCCAAACGGCGTTGCAATCATGATTGAGTGTCTATCAGATAACCGCAATCGCGCGGCTTCAGAAGTTCGCGTTGCTGTCACTCGCAATGGGGGAACGATGGCAGATCCGGGATCTGTCTCTTATCTCTTTAATCGCAAGGGTGTCATCATTGTCAGCAAGGATAAGGGTGCAACTGAAGATTCAATTCTTGAGGCAGCACTCGAGGCTGGGGTGGAAGAGGTCAATGACCTCGGAGAGTCATTTGAAGTTGTCTGTGAAGCATCAGATCTTGTTGCAGCTCGCACCGCGCTTCAGGTTGCCGGAATCGACTACGACTCAGCCGACTCATCATTTCTTCCCTCTATGACAATTCCATTGGATGCAGAGGGTGCTACTAAAGTCTTTGAGTTAATTGATGCAATTGAAGAGCTCGATGATGTGCAGAACGTTTATGCAAACTTCGATGTCTCAGATGAGGTAATGGCGAGCCTTTCGTAAGGCAGGTGCAGCAACGCCCTAAGCTTGCTTCATGGCGAGAATCATTATGGGCATCGACCCTGGTCTTACTCGCTGCGGAATTAGCGCAATCTCAGTTGCCGATGCAAGAACTATCTCGCTTGTAGATGTCGGTGTCATTCTCACGCCGTCTGACACAGCACTTGAACAGCGCTTACTCGCTATAGAAAGCGGAATTCAGGAATGGATATCGCGAGTTAAGCCAGATGTAGTCGCAGTAGAACGTGTATTCGCTCAACATAATGTGCGCACAGTGATGGGAACTGCTCAAGCATCGGGCATCGCTTTGCTCGTTGCCACACGCGCAGGAATTCCAGTTGCTATGCACACTCCATCTGAAGTCAAAGCCTCTGTCACAGGCTCGGGAAGAGCAGGAAAGACTCAGGTTGCAGAGATGGTTGCACGAATCCTCAACCTTGAGACGATTCCTAAGCCGGTCGATGCAACAGACTCTCTCGCACTGGCCATCTGTCACGCTTGGAGAGGCTCTGGTGATGCGCGAATCGCGAGCGCTTTGGCCGCCGAGAAAGATCGCCTTGCTAGACTCCGTAAATCATGATTTCCCAGTTAACCGGCACTATTCGACATCTGACCTCAGATAAGGCTGTCATCGAGGTTGGGGGAGTCGGTTATCTTCTTTCAATAACAGCTCGCACCTCGTCACATCTTTCAATGGGTGCATCACATACAGTCTTTACTTCACTTGTTGTGCGAGAAGATTCGATGAATCTCTTCGGATTTATTGATTCCACAGATCGCGATCTCTACGAAGTCCTTCAAACTGTTACAGGAATCGGTCCGAAAGTCGCATCGACAATTACTGGCGCACTCACGCCCGCCGATCTCGCAACAGCTGTTGCTCGCGAGGATTTAGCGACTATCGAGAAAATACCTGGAATAGGCAAGAAGGGCGCCCAGCGTTTAGTTCTAGAGCTAAAGGGAAAGATTCTTGCTCAGAGCCCATACGCCTCTTCCGTGCAACAGCATTCACCCGTGCGTGATCAACTCCTAGCTGCGCTGACAGGTTTGGGTTTCACGCCGAAAGAGTCTGATACCGCTATCAATTCAACCCTTGCTCATATCAATGAAAACGGTGGAGATAGCGATTCAATGGAACTCTCAGAACTTCTCCGCCTGACTCTACAGAGTGGTAAACGATGAGTGATCGAATAGTCGACCCCACGCTATCTTCATCTGGGAATGAGGAGAGCGCAGCCGAGCTGGCACTTCGTCCCAAGACACTCAGTGAGTTCGTTGGCCAACATCGTGTTCGTGATCAGTTAACTGTCTTATTGCAGGCGGCGAAGGCTCGCGGAGCCAGTGCAGATCACATTTTGCTATCCGGCCCTCCCGGTCTTGGAAAAACAACTTTAGCGATGATTCTTGCGGCCGAAATGGGCGCACCTATTCGAATCACAAGCGGACCAGCAATAACTCATGCAGGAGATTTAGCTGCAATTCTCTCCTCACTTGTTGAAGGCGAGATTCTCTTCCTTGACGAAATTCATCGACTCTCCAGGCCAGCAGAAGAGTTGCTCTATCTTGCAATGGAAGATTTCCGAGTTGATGTAATCGTGGGAAAGGGTCCGGGTGCAACATCTATACCTTTGCAACTTCCACATTTCACATTGGTAGGAGCAACAACTCGCTCCGGACTCTTGCCTTCGCCTTTACGTGATCGATTTGGTTTTACCGCTCACCTAGATTTCTACGAAAGTGAAGAGCTCGAGAGAGTGATTCAACGAAGCGCTTCGTTGTTATCGCTCTCTATTGATGGGGCTGCAGTTGCCGAGATTGCAGGTCGAGCTCGCGGTACACCTCGAATCGCAAACCGTTTACTTCGTCGAGTCCGTGATTTCGCCCAGGTAGCTGGCTCAGATCGACTTACACATAAACACGCACTCGATGCTCTCTCAATGTATGAAGTTGATGAGCTGGGCCTTGATCGCCTAGACCGTTCTGTTCTTGCCGCGTTGATTGAGAGATTTAGCGGTGGCCCTGTTGGTCTTTCTACCCTTGCCATCGCAGTGGGGGAAGAGACCGAAACTGTGGAATCTGTTGCCGAACCTTTCTTGGTGCGAAATGGCTTGATGGCCAGGACCCCTCGGGGTCGTGTAGCAACAGAGGCCGGGTATCGACATTTGGGAGTGACACCACCTGCTCAAAGTGGCACTCTTTTCGACAGCCCTACCGAGTAGCACCTAGACTCTGCCCCTATGTCGACACCCACAAAGAAAGCCAAGAGCACAGGACGCCCAGCGCGACCTCTCGCCTTGCTCGCCCTCATCATCGTAGGGCTCATCGTGACCTCACTCGTTTCGGGAGCGAAGGAGATCAGACTAGGTCTGGATCTTCGTGGAGGCACAAGCGTCACGCTGACGCCTCGCACCCCAGTTGATGGAACCGCGATTACAAATGAAGCTATTGATCAAGCTGTCGAAATTATTCGCCAGCGCGTTAACTCATTGGGAGTTGCAGAGTCTGAGGTCCGTAAAGAGGCAAGTAGTGGTGGTGTCACTAACGTTGTTGTCTCCATGCCGGGTGCCTCAGGAGATGAACTCATCGAAATTGTTGGACAGACAGCAGAACTTCGCTTCCGTCAGGTGCTTGCAACTGGCGCTGGTGTAGCAGGTTCAGGAAGTGATTCAGCCTCACCTGTTCAAGGTGTAAGTGACTTAACAAATATTCAGTTCGCCGCCCTCGATTGCTCATTAGAAGAGAATCGTTCTGTGGGTGCAAACGCCCCGGCAGAGCAGGCAACCCTTGCATGTGCTGAGGATGGAACTACTAAGTTCATCCTTGCTCCAGCTGAGGTTCTTGGTCGTCAGGTTGAAAAGGCTGAGTACGGAATGGACTCTCAATCAGGTACTCAATACATCGTCTCTCTGACTTTCAACGGTGAGGGTACGAAGGCATTTGGCGATCTCACCGCTCGTGTCACCTCACTACCATCACCGCAGAATCAAGTAGCAATTGTTCTCGACGGCGTTGTTATCTCTGCGCCATCCATTAACGAGGCAATCCCTGGTGGAAGCGCACAGATCACAGGTAACTTCACACAGGTTGAAGCAGCAAACCTTGCAAATGTACTCAAATACGGAGCACTTCCACTCACCTTTGATTTGGGTGAAGTTCTTCAGGTTTCGCCAACTCTGGGTTCTGAGCAGCTCGATGCTGGACTTCTTGCAGGAGCACTTGGCCTCCTCTTGGTCGTTCTCTTCTCTCTGATTTATTACAGAGCGCTCGGCCTCGTTACCGTTGGTTCCCTTGCTGTTGCGGGAGCTATTCTCTATCTCGTTTTCTTGGTTCTTGGTGAACTCATTGGATTTACTCTCACGCTTGCAGGTATCGCGGGCGCGATCGTATCCATCGGTATTACTGCGGATTCATTTATCGTCTATTTCGAGCGCGTTCGAGATGAGGCCCGCGAAGGTCGCACCATCCGCTCAGCCGTTGAATCTGGCTGGGCTCGTGCACGTCACACAATTATTATCGCCGACTTAGTATCGCTTTTGGCAGCGTTCATTCTTTATCAGTTCGCAGCTGGCGGAGTACGTGGGTTCGCAGTGGCACTCGGAATTACGACTCTGATTGATCTCTTGGTTGTATTCCTCTTTACAAAGCCACTTGTCTCCCTGCTTGCACGAATAAATTTCTTCAATTCGGGACATCCTGCATCCGGCTTTTCAGATAAGAGCATCGGTTTACATAAAGCTATCGTCACAGAAAGTGCGGAGGTTTAAGACAATGTCACGACTTTCAGGTTTCGGAGCACGTCTCTACTCAGGCGAGAAGTCCTTCAACATTATCGGCAATCGCAAACGATGGTATGGCCTCTCCTCAGTATTCCTTCTCATCTCAATTGCCGCTCTAGCAATTCAGGGCCTGCACCTTGGTATTGAATTCAAGGGAGGAGCTTCGTACTCCTTCGTGAAGGCAGGTGTCAGCGTTGAAGAGGCGCGCACCAGCGTTGTTGATTCGGGAGTCACTGGCGAAGTTATCGTTCAGCAGATTGGCGATGACAAGATCAGCATTCAGACAGGAACGTTAACTGAGACTCAGAAGAGTGCAGTAAAGAGCGCCCTTATTGAGGACTTTGATATCAAGAGTGAAGATATCAACGTGCAAATCATCGGCCCTTCTTGGGGTAAGGAGATAACCCAGAAGGCTCTATTGGGTCTTCTCGTCTTCCTCTTGGCTGTCGTGATCTTGTTGGCGATGGTCTTTGAACCGAAGATGGCATTGGCTGCAATTCTTGCAGTGGTTCACGACGTGTTCATCACAGTCGGTATCTACGCAGTTGTTGGATTCGATGTAACGCCTTCTACGGTGATTGGCTTCCTGACGATTCTTGGTTACTCGCTCTATGACACAGTTGTTGTCTTCGATAAGGTACGAGAGAACACGAAAAACATCGCAGCAACTGGAAAGAGCACATACTCTGATGCAGCAAACCTAGCTGTGAATCAGACAATTGTTCGCTCAATCAATACTTCTATTATCGCCCTCCTTCCAGTTGGTTCTATCCTCTTTGTTGGAGCTGGCCTTTTGGGTGCAGGAACACTCAAGGATCTCTCTCTCGCACTCTTTATCGGTCTTGCAGTGGGAACCTACTCATCAATCTTTATCGCTCCGCCATTCTTGGCACAGCTTCGCGAGCGTGAGCCAGCGATGATCGCACTTGCAAAGCGTGTAGCAGCTCGAGGAGTAGCTCCTGTGGCTGCTCACTCTGCAGTTGCAGCTGTTGCAGGTCGTGGTCCTCGTAATCAACCCAAGCGCAAGGGTCGCAAGTAACCCACACCTGCCATGGCTGATATCTCTCTGATTGACCCTTTACTTCGGTCTCTCAGAGAGCACTATGAAGTTATCGATGAAGAGCTGATTACTCGCGCCTTTGAGGTTGCAAATCAGGCTCACGCGGGTCAGTTGCGAAAGTCGGGCGAGGAGTACATCACTCATCCCGTCGCTGTCTCTGAAATTCTTGCCGAACTTGGATTGAACTCCACAACAATCATCGCCTCCCTTCTGCACGACACTGTTGAAGATACTCCCTATTCACTTGCTCAGCTTCGCTCCGATTTCGGAGATGAAATTGCCAATCTCGTGGACGGTGTTACGAAGTTGGATAAATTGACGTACGGTCCTACTGCAGAGGCAGAGACCGTTCGCAAGATGGTTATTGCAATGTCTCGGGATATCAGAGTTCTCGTTATCAAGCTCTGCGATCGTCTTCATAATGCTCGAACATGGGGTTATGTCTCCTCGGATTCTGCAGCTCGTAAAGCGCGTGAGACGCTCGATATTTACGCACCTTTGGCCCATCGCCTAGGAATGAATGCCATTAAGTGGGAGCTAGAAGATCTCAGCTTTGCCGTGATTGAGCCTAAGAAATTTGAAGAGATTACGCGCTTGGTAGCAGAGCGTTCTCCATCTCGCGATGCACTCACCTCAGAGGTAATTGGCGCTGTGGAGGAAGACCTGGCAAGGGATTCAATCTCTGCAACTGTTACTGGTCGAAAGAAGCACTTCTACTCTGTTTATCAAAAGATGGTTGTGCGAGGTCGAGACTTCAATGATATTTATGACCTGGTAGGCATACGCGTTCTCGTAAATGATGTGCGCGATTGCTATGCAGTCCTTGGATCTATCCATGCACGCTGGAGCCCAATCCCAGGACGCTTTAAAGATTACATAGCAATGCCTAAGTTCAATCTGTATCAATCTCTTCACACCACCGTAATTGGCCCCAACGGAAAAGCCATTGAGATTCAAATCCGTACCTACGACATGCATTCTCGTGCTGAGTTCGGTATTGCAGCTCATTGGAAGTACAAGCAAGGGGGAGAAGCACAGAGTTCTTCGCCTGAGATGCTCTGGTTACGCCAACTTCATGAATGGCAGAAGGAGACAGAGGATCCATCTGAATTCCTTGAGGCACTTCGCTTTGATTTGGGGTCACCAGAAGTTTTCGTTTTTACTCCTAAGGGCAGTGTGATTGCTCTACCTGGTGGTTCAACTCCTGTCGACTTTGCTTTTTCTGTTCATACAGATGTGGGTCTGCGCTGTGCCGGTGCCAAGGTAAATGGCCGTCTTGTCCCACTGGAGTCCAAGTTAGCAAATGGTGATGTTGTTGAAATCGTCACCAATAAGTCCGATACCGCAGGACCAAGCCGTGACTGGCTTAACTTTGTTAAGAGCCCTCGTGCGCGATCCAAGATCAAAGCATGGTTTAGCAAAGAGCGCCGAGAAGAGGCCATTGATGCTGGACGAGAGAGTATTGCTCGACAGATGCGCAAAGCAGGTCTTCCTTTGCAGAAGATCTTTGCTGGGCACGCCCTTCTAGAGCTTGCACATGATCTTCACTATGCAGATATCGATGCTCTCTATAGCGCTGTCGGTGATGGCCATGTTTCTGCAGCTTCGATTATTGATAAGTTGGTGCATTCGTTAGGCACGGAAGATTCTCATCCAGTGGCCTCAATTGAGAACATTCCCACCGAGAAACAAGTGGCAAAACGAACAAGTAGTGCGATCAAAGTTGAAGGCGTAGATGATGTTCTTGTAAAACTTGCTCGTTGCTGCACGCCGGTACCAGGTGATGCGATTATGGGCTTTATTACAAAGGGATCAGGCATCTCGGTTCATCGCGAGGATTGTCGCAACGCAGCAGATCTTGTTGAGCACCAAAAGGAGCGAGTGGTCAATGTATCCTGGCTTGCCGGCGCTGCAAGTATCTTCTTGGTCAATATTCAAATTGAAGCCCTCGACCGCGCTCGATTGCTTGCAGATGTGACAAGGACACTCTCAGAACAGCACGTGAACATTCTAAGCGCGGCTGTGAGCACCTCTAAAGATCGAGTAGCGATCTCCAAGTTCACATTTGAAATGGCAGATGCCACTCACTTAGATTCAGTACTTGCAGCTGTCCGCAACGTTGAAGGCGTATACGACGTATATAGAACCTAAGCTGAATTAGTTAAACTCAGCGAGAGACTTTTCAGCCTCAAGAAGCCATACCTTACGAGCAGCAGCGGATTCAGAAGCTTCCTTAGCTTTCTTTGCATTTCCTACAGCAGCAGCCTTCTCGGCCTGCTTCTCATAGTTGGCTATTGAGTCTGAAAGCTGCTTAACAACATCGGCAGCGCGCGCTTTAGCCGCCGGATCGCTCTTGCGCCACAGATCAGCTTCCGCGCTCTTAATTGCCTCTTCTACGGCAGCAACACGAGCATCGAGTGCGGCGCGCTTATCGCGATTTGTGATTCCGATCTTGCTCCACTCATTCATGAGCTCACGAAAAGCTGCCTTTGCGACCTTTACATCAGTAAATGGTAGGAGTGCTTCAATCTTTGGAAGCAACTCTTCGCGCTTAGCCAAGTTTGCCGACATGCTGACTTCGCGTTTTTCTAGGTCCGCATTTTTAGCTGCGAAGAATTGATCCTGTGCAGCCTTAAATCGATTCCATTGCTTAGTGTCATCGCTCTTCTTGCCACGTCCAGCAGCCTTCCATTGATCCATAAGAGCCTTATATCGACGAGCAGTTGCAACCCATTCTGTGCTAGTTGCAAGCTTCTCTGCTTCAAGGACGAGAGCCTCTTTCTCTGAAGAGACCTTCTCTGTGACTGCCTCTAGTTGTGAGAAGTGTGCGCGACGGCGCTTATCAAACTTATTTCGCGAAGCTGAAAATCGCTTCCAGAAATCTCCATCTACCTTCTTATCAAGGCGGGGAGCTGCCTTCCATTCATCTAGGAGAACCTTGAGACGATCTCCTGTTGCCTTCCAAGATTCAGAGAGAGCAAGGGATTCTGCCTCTGCCACAATCTTTTCTTTTTCGACAATGATCTGCTCACGGCGAGCGGCCTTGGCAGCAGCTTCACTTGCCTTCTTTGCTTCATAGGCCTCACGATGGCCTTCGATGAGAGGCTCAATCTGTTCCACAGATGCTGCGAGGGCTTCAAGGTTGCCTACTCCATTGAGTTCTGCCACTTGAGCGCGCAACTTCTTGACCGCTTCATATGCATCTTGTGGAACAACTGCTCCACTTGTGATGCGAGCTGCGGTAAGTGCCACCTCTGATGCTAGGGCTTCAAATTTACGAACAAAGTATGCAAGTGCCTCTTCAGGACTCTTACCTGGGTATGAACCCACGGCCTTCTCACCATGAGAGGTACGAACATAGACAGTTCCATCATCTGCAACGCGACCAAACTGTGCAGGATCACCGATGAGGGCTGAGGCAGCGCTCAAGGCGGGAACATGTGTGTGTGCTAGCTCGGTTGGATTATGTGTCATGGTGAATCCTTTCAGCGCGTCGGCGGGGTGGCCTTCGTTATGCAGCGGTTGTAGGAAGTCAAAGGTACCCTGTCCCTCTTGCTCTCGTAAATTGGCCCTCTACCTATAGCTGAAAGGCGGCTTAATCGATGCTCGTACGCTCATTTGCGGCCCCCATGTTTGCCACTAACTGCTGGATTCTTGCTAGTGGCCCAAGGAGCGAGTGCATCATTGTCGATCCAGGTATGCCCGATATCTCAGCCGAGATTGAGATGATCATCGAAGAAGAGGGGCTCAAGCCGGTTGCATCACTGATGACTCATGGCCATCTCGATCACACATTTTCCATTACAGCACTTGCTGATGGGTATGACATCCCCGCCTACATTCACAGTGAAGATCGACGATTCGTGGCAGATCCAGCTGGCATACATGGTCCGGCCTTTATCGAGACACTCTCAGGGATGAGCTTTTCAGAGCCTAAAGATTTGAGAAGCCTTCGCGAGGGCGAATCAATTGAAATCATCGGATTAAAGATACGAGCAATACATGCCCCTGGACATACAAAAGGCTCTCTCATGTTTATGGTCAACGAAGACACTTTGCTCAGTGGGGATGTGCTCTTTGCTGGTTCAATTGGACGCACCGACCTTCCAACGGGAAGTGCAAGTGATATGAAGAACTCATTGATCAAGAAAGTTCTTCCCTTAGACGATGAGGTCCGAGTATTGCCAGGACATGGTCCTGAGACGACCATTAAATATGAGCGAAAAACTAACCCTTATCTGAAAGAATTACAGTAGAAGGTAGGTTCTATGAAATTCGAGAAGATTCAAGCACCCAAGGGAGTACGCGAGTATCTCCCTCCTGAGTCAACCAGTTTTGAATGGGTCCGAGAGCAACTCATTACTCCGGCTAAGAGAGCTGGCTACCAGTTGATGGAACTTCCCGTTTTTGAAGATACTGCTCTCTTTAATCGCGGTGTAGGCGAATCTACAGATGTCGTCTCTAAAGAGATGTATACCTTCGAAGATCGCGGCGGAAGATCAATTACTTTGCGCCCAGAAGGAACGGCTGGAGTCATGCGCGCTGTTATTGAGTCCAATCTCGACCGAGGCCAACTTCCTGTAAAGGTTTTCTATTCAGGTCAATTCTTCCGCGCAGAGCGTCCACAGGCTGGTCGATATCGACAGTTCTATCAGGTGGGCATTGAAGCTATTGGAATCGATGATCCATCCCTAGACGCCGAGGTTATAGCGATTGCAGATCAAGGTTTTAAGAATTTGGGGTTAAAAAACTATCGATTAGAGATTACCTCCCTGGGAGATGCTCAATCTAGGGCGGCTCATCGAGTTGATCTGATGAAGTTCATTGCAACGCTAGATCTTGATGAGGCGACAAAGATGCGTGCGGATATAAATCCATTGCGCATCTTTGATGATAAGCGCCCTGAGATCCGAGAGCAGATGAGTAAGGCACCTCTCCTTCTTGACTATCTCTCTGATAACTCACGCAAGAATTTTGAATCGGTAAAGGGATACCTTGATGCTCTAGGTATTTCTTATGTAGTCAATCCTCGTATGGTTCGTGGTTTGGATTACTACACAGGGACCACTTTTGAATTTGTTCATGAAGGTCTCGGTGCTCAGTCGGGCATCGGTGGAGGTGGTCGATACGACGGCTTGATGGAGACGCTAGGTGGTCAATCTCTCTCAGGTATTGGATTTGGTCTCGGTGTTGACCGTGCATTACTTGCAGCAATTGCAGAAGAGAGCGTTCCACTCGCATCCTTTACATCGGATCTCTTCATCATTCCACTGGGGGATGAGAACAAAGGATTTGCTCTCTCACTTGCGCAAGATATCCGACGCGCAGGTAAGTCGGCTGAGATTGCCTTTGGGGATCGATCTCTCAAGGGAGCGATGAAGGGCGCTGATAAGAGCGGTGCTCGCTTTGTTGCAGTAATTGGAGATGAAGAGCGCGATAGCGGTCAATTAGAGCTCAAACGCATGAGCGATGGGACTGTTCTATCGGTTAAGATAGGCGAATTACTCTCAGTTTTAGAAAATTAAGGATAAGAGCCAATGCTACGCACACATGATGCAGGATCCCTTCGCGCCAAGGATGCTGGTACCTCTATCTCCCTTGCCGGTTGGGTCTCACGTCGACGCGATCATGGCGGCGTTGCATTTATCGATCTGCGTGATGGAACCGGTTCTGTGCAGGTGGTGATCTCAGATGAGGCCCTTGCCGGATCGCTGCGAGCTGAATGGTGTCTTCAAATTAAGGGCAGTGTCCGTGTGCGCCCTGCAGGAAATGAGAATGCAAATATTCCTACCGGTGAGATCGAAGTTCTTGCTGAAGAAGTAATTGTTCTTAGTGAGTCCGCTCCTCTTCCATTTCCTATCGATTCAGGAAATGACGCTGAGATTAGTGAAGAGGTCCGTCTTCGTTATCGCTACTTAGATCTTCGTCGCGAGCGACCAGCTGCCAACCTGCGTCTGCGCTCTAAGGTGACCTCTGCAATCCGTCGTGTAATGGAGGAGCTCGACTTCCACGAGATTGAGACTCCTTATCTGACTCGTTCGACTCCTGAAGGAGCTCGTGACTTCCTTGTTCCTGTGCGTCTACAGCCAGGAAGTTGGTATGCACTTCCACAGTCACCACAGCTATTCAAGCAACTTTTAATGGTCGCTGGTATGGAGCGTTACTATCAGATTGCACGTTGTTTCCGTGATGAGGATTTCCGTGCAGACCGACAGCCAGAGTTCACTCAACTTGATATTGAGATGTCATTTATTGATCAAGCAGACATCTTGGCTGTTGCAGAACAAATTCTTGTAAAGATTTGGCGCGAATCTGTTGGATATGAGATTCCAACTCCGATTCGTCATATGACTTATGCCGATGCAATGGATAAGTATGGAAGCGATAAGCCTGACCTTCGCTTCGGTTATGAACTCGTTGAGGTAACTGATTTCTTTAAGCAGACACCTTTCCGCGTCTTCCAAGCTCCATATGTTGGTGCTGTTGTAATGCCTGGGGGAGCTGATACTCCTCGTCGCGAACTTGATGCGTGGCAAGATTGGGCCAAGGCTCGTGGTGCTAAGGGAATCGCCTACATCCTGGTCAATGAGGATGGCACCTTAGGTGGTCCTGTCTCAAAGAATATTTCAGAGAGCGAACAGAGCGGAATTGCAGCCCTGGTGGGTGCAAAGCCTGGAGATGCAATCTTCTTCGCAGCGGGAGAGCGTTCTGCTTCACAGCAACTTCTTGGTGCTGCACGCATTGAAATAGGTAAGCGTTGTGGATTGATTAATGAGGGAGCATGGGAGTTTCTGTGGGTTGTTGATGCTCCTATGTTTGAGCCCACTGATAATGGTGGATGGACTGCGGTGCATCACCCATTTACTGGACCAAAGCCAGAGTACGCATCGACATTTAAATCTGATCCAGCCTCAGCCCTTGCCTATGCATACGACATAGTTCTCAATGGAACCGAACTTGGTGGTGGATCGATTCGTATCCACGATCGCAATATCCAAAAGGATGTCTTCACAGTAATTGGCCTGACCGATGAGGAAGCGGCTAGTAAGTTTGGCTTCCTTCTTGAGGCCTTTAACTTTGGTCCGCCTCCACATGGAGGAATCGCTCTCGGCCTAGATCGCGTCTGCGCACTCTTGACCGGCTCAGATTCAATCCGAGAGGTCATCGCATTCCCGAAGACAGCTAGCGGTGGAGACCCACTCACAGGTGCTCCTACTCCAATTACACCTGCGCAACGAAAAGAGGCAGGTATCGATTGGACCGCTCCTAAGGAAGAGGTCAGGTAGGCTAGAAACATGACAGCCGGCGGAATTGCACTCATTATCTGCGCTCTCTCACTCTTTGTGATTGCAGCTGCGATCTCATACTCAGTTATTCGTCTAGGAAAGCTCATCGACGAGACATCGGCCTCATTGAAGGTCTTCACTGAAGAGACAGCTCCACTACTTGAAGAGTCAACTCGCACTCTTGAGCTCATCAATAGCCCCCTCGAGAGTTTTGCGCGCATCTCTAAAAATGTCGAAGATGTCACAACAAAGGTGTCTGAGGCGACTACAGATTTTATGGATAGAAATGGCGCTGCAGTAAAAGTTGCTGGGGCCCTCATCTCTGCTGCATCATCGAGCAAAGGTCGTAAATCAAAGAAGAAAGCTGAGTAATTTTCTCTCGTGCAATCCGCTGAAATTCGCTCGCGCTGGCTTCGTTTCTTTGAATCAGGAAACTCTCTCGGTCTCAATCACACCGTAGTTCCTTCAGCATCTTTAATTGCAGATGATCCAAATCTATTGCTCGTCAATGCTGGCATGGTTCCATTTAAGCCATACTTTCTTGGAGAGGTGACACCTCCTTACGATCGAGCAACTTCTGTTCAAAAATGTGTTCGCACCCTCGATATCGATGAAGTGGGAAAGACAACCCGCCATGCATCCTTCTTTCAGATGTGTGGCAACTTCTCTTTCGGCGATTACTTCAAAGAAGGTGCAATTACTCTTGCGTGGGAGTTGCTGACAAAGCCGATTTCAGAGGGTGGATACGGTTTTCCCGAGGATCGCCTCTGGGTGACTGTCTATCTCGATGATGACGAGGCTGAAGAGATCTGGCATAAGAAGATTGGCGTTCCACGTGAGCGTATCCAGCGTCGCGATATGGCCGATAACTTTTGGTCAATGGGTGTTCCTGGTCCATGTGGTCCCTGTTCAGAGATTTACTTTGATCGCGGCCCAGCTTACGGAGCAGATGGTGGCCCAATCGCAGACGAGAACCGTTACCTTGAAATCTGGAATCTCGTCTTTATGCAAAATGAACGAGGCGAAGGCGGCGGCAAAGATGGCTACCCAATCCTTGGTGAACTGCCAGCGAAAAGTATTGATACTGGACTTGGTCTAGAGCGCGCAGCGGCGCTCCTGCAGGGCGTTGAGAATATTTATGAGATCGACACAACAATGCAGATCCTCAATAAGGCAATGGATCTCTCTGGCGTTAAGTACGGCTCCTCTGAGAAAAGTGATGTCTCTCTCCGTGTTATTGCAGATCACGCTCGAACAGCGGCGATGTTGATTGGTGATGGAATAACTCCGGGTAATGAAGGACGTGGCTATGTTCTCCGTCGAATGATGCGACGAACAATTCGAAATATGCGCCTTTTAGGTACTAATGAGAATGTCATGCATGAGCTCACAACCGCAGCGATAGGTGCGATGGGACCTCAGTATCCCGAGCTTGTCTCTGATTCAAAGCGAATCCTCTCTGTGGCCACATCAGAAGAAGAGTCATTCCTGCAAACACTAAAATCAGGAACGCAGATTTTCGACCTCGCTGCAACGACTCTAAAGGCTGAGAAGAAGAGCACGCTTTCAGGCGATGAAGTATTTAAGCTCCATGACACATACGGCTTCCCATTTGATCTCACCCTCGAGATGGCCCGTGAAGAAGGACTAGAAGTCGATGAAGATGGCTTCCGCCGCCTTATGAAGGAACAGCGCGATCGCGCGAAGGCAGATGCCAAGGCGAAGAAGTCTGGGCACACAGATCTAACTGAGTATCGCAAGATCGCCGACGAAAAAGGCGGCACAAACTTCATTGGTTATACAAACATTGAAAGTGAATCTGCCGTCAACGGAATCTTGCTTGATGGCCTCTCCGTTTCATCTGCGACAGAGGGCGATGATGTTGAGATTATTCTTGACTCAACGCCATTCTATGCAGAAGGTGGTGGGCAGTTAGCAGACGGTGGTCGTATTACATTGGCCAATGGCGCAATTATTGATATCTCAGATGTGCAGTCACCGGTTAAGGGACTTTCAGTTCACCGTGGTCGAGTCATCGCCGGTGAAGTCGTTGTGGGCTTACGAGCTCATGCAGTTATTGATAGTCAGCGTCGCGATGCGATTTCACGTGCTCACACTGCCACACATATGGTTCACAAAGCATTTCGTGAAATCCTAGGCGAGACAGCAACACAGGCAGGCTCTGAGAATTCACCAGGACGTTTCCGTTTTGATTTCCCTTCAACGGGGGCTGTATCTGAAGGAGTCTTGAGTGAGGTTGAAGGTCGTGTTAATGCACTTCTTCTCAACAATCTCGCAGTTACCGCCGAAGTAATGACTCAGGATGCGGCAAAGAAGATTGGCGCAATGGCGCTCTTTGGTGAGAAGTATGGCGATCAGGTTCGAGTAGTCAGTGTGGGAGATTGGGCACGTGAGCTTTGCGGTGGAACACACGTTGCAAATTCTGGGCAGCTCGGTGTTGTGAAATTACTTGGCGAGTCATCAATTGGCGCAGGAGTCCGACGAGTTGAAGCACTTGTTGGTGCTGATGCATATAGTTTCCTCGCGCGTGAGCATATTCTTCTCAATCAATTAACCACTCTCATCAAGGGCTCCCGCGTTGAAGAGCTTCCAGAGCGCATAGCTGGTCTCATAGATCGCATTAGAGAGGTAGAGAAGGAGCTTGCAGAGGTTCGTTCTGCTCAGGCGCTAGCAGGTGTTGACTCACTCGCTGCTAAATCTGTTGCAATCGGAGAAATTTCATTTATCGGTGCTGTGCTTGCAGATGGAGTTTCAGGTGATGACCTTCGCAAGATTGCAATGGAGCTTCGCAATCGGGCAAGTAACTCTGTCATCGCTCTCATTAGTTCTGTCGAAGGTAAGCCTGTACTTGTTGCAGCTGCGAGTGATGGTGCACGTTCACTAGGAGTTAAAGCTGGAGCTCTCGTCAAGGTCGGTTCAACGATTCTTGGCGGTGGTGGTGGCGGTAAGGATGATTTCGCTCAAGGCGGAGGAAGTGATTCCTCGCGCTCACAAGAGGCAATCTCAGCGATTGCTAGTGCACTGACCGGAAAGTAGATGAGCACTCATCAACGGCGGGGGAGACGGCTCGCCTTTGATTACGGCGATGTTCGCATTGGGGTTGCAGTGTGTGATCCGGATGCAATTTTGGCAACACCTCTTCCGTTCATTCATTCGGGTAGTCCGCGAAGAAATCGTGAGATCCTGGCACTCATCGCTGAGTATGAACCAGTGCTGATCTATATTGGCCTTCCTGCTCATATGAGTGGGGAACTTGGTGAAGCAGCTGAGAAAGTCGAACTCTTCATTTCGCAACTTCAAGAGATATCTAAAATCCCATTAAAGAGAATAGATGAACGTCTAAGCACCGTCTCTGCTGCTGCCACCTTGAGAAGTGCTGGCAAGAGCGCTAAGGATTCCAAGAATTTGATTGACTCGATGGCTGCTGTTGCAATACTTGAAGCAGGGCTCCGTCATGAAGATTAGTCGAGAGAATTTACGTGGGCTATCTGGGGTTCTTCTGGCTATAGCAATTATCGCTCTTCTAGATTTTGCCAGACCGACAACATCGTCTGCTCCAGACTATTCATGTGATAGCTCTGGGCAGTCAGAGGTTATTGTTTCTATCGCCTCTGGTCAGAGCGGTTCTGCTATCGCGCAATCACTTGCAAAGCTCGGTGTCATCAAGTCATCTGAGTCATTCTTTCGCGTGGCAGTTTCAGATCCTCGTTCAGCATCAATTGCACCCGGCAACCACAGAGTATCTACAGGAATTTGCGCCAAAGTAGCCCTTGATCAGCTCCTTGATTCCAAGCGCATTACAAATCTTCTCGCGATCAATGATGGTGAGTGGATTAGTGAGATTAAGGTAAAAATGCAGAGAGCTGGTTATGTTCGTTCTGATATTGAGAGTGCCTTTAAGAGTGTTGATCTACCTGAGGGATACACCTCTTTGGAAGGCCTGCTATTTCCTGCTCATTACAGCTTTGACTCATCGACTGCTATCTCGAAAGTTCTTACAATTATCATCGATCGATCGCTCAGTGAGATTGCGAAGGCAGGCATCGATCGCCCGGTCGATGGATTCTCACCGCAGCAGTTGCTGATAATTGCCTCTCTCATTCAAGCTGAAGGAGATTTAAACGACTACACAAGAATCTCTCAGGTGGTGCGAAACCGTCTGCGAATCGGTATGCCCCTTCAGTTTGATTCAACCGTTCATTACATCAAGGGCTCCAGAGGTTCGGTCTTTCTCTCAACCAAGTCAACATTTATAGATTCTGCCTATAACACTTATCGACGCTATGGCCTTCCCCCTGGGCCAATTAATAATCCAGGTCTTGCTGCTATGAAGGCAGCCGCTAATCCAATGCCGGGTGATTGGCTCTTCTTTATCACGGTCAGCCCTGGTGATACTCGATTTACGAGCAAGATAGAAGAATTCAATGCGTGGAAAGTTCTATATAAAAAGAATCTTGCGGCAGGTAAATTTGAGAGTGGGAAGTAGATTTAAATGATTAAAGGCGCAGTTCTGGGCTCTCCAGTCTCACATTCCCTCTCTCCATTGCTACATAGATCTGCATTTGAGTTTCTCAAAGTAGATGGTGAATACGAGCGCCAAGAAGTTCTTCTTGGCGATTTCAAGAGCTTCTTCTCAGCCCAGGAAAGTATCTATGACTATTTCTCCATCACTATGCCGCTCAAAGAAGAGGCCCTCTCACTCGATGTTGAGGTGGACCCATTAGCAAAGCGGGTTAACTCAGCAAACACTGCCTATAAGAGAGATGGTCAATGGAGATTAACAACCACCGATGGAGCTGGTCTAGTCGAAGCACTTCACGCAAAGGGATACGATCATTTTGATTCTGTACTGATTCTTGGTGCAGGAGGAACAGCTCGATCAATAGTGGGATCACTTGACCCAATTTCGAAGAGCATCTCTGTCCTTGGTAGAAGTAGCGTTCGCCGAGATGAAATAGAGTCGGTTGTGTCACGGGCTAATTTTGAATATTTGAGGTGGAATGAAGATCCATCTCTGCATCAATACGATCTAGTGGTAAATACAACTCCAGCTGGCGCAGCTGATCTTCTCTCTGACTCACTCTTTGGCCGTAGGTGCAATCTTCTCTTCGATGTCATCTATAAACCGTGGCCCACAGTATTGGCCTCTCGATGGTCAGACAGCGGCGGCACTGTTATCAATGGCCTTGAGATGCTGCTGTATCAGGGTTTGCATCAATTGGAACTAGTTCTTGATCGTCCATTGGATCACCAAGCACTTGCAATTCATTTACGCCCCATTCTTATGCAGGCAAGCAAGTAATCCACAACGTCGATTACCTCGTTCCAATCTTCTAATTACGATGGCTGAATGAGGATTCTCTTTATAGCATCGTGCCTATATATCTGCGTTCAGGACCTTCGGAAGCAGATCATCTCTCATCGCAGTCTGACATTGTTTGCAGCAATTTCAATCTTTCTCTTCTCCCCAACGTCAATATCGTCAGTGCTCATCGCCCTTGCCTGCCTTGTCCTGCTCACCGTCACAACAGATATTGGGGGTGGAGATGTAAAACTGATCGCCGTTCTCATTCTGTCTCAAGGCAGTAATTGGATTCGACCCCAGAGCATACCTATTGCCCTATTGTCTGCAGTGGCGCTGATGCTCTGGCCTTTCCTGACTAATCGGAGGATGCCCGCACGAGTTCCATTAGCCCCTGTAATACTGACTCCAATGGCTCTCTACTATCTCGCAATATGAGCGGCCTTCTATCTCTTACCCATCTCTCTTTGAAATCTGCCACAATAGCCTCATGCGTTGGATAACAGCTGGTGAATCTCATGGCCCTGCACTCTCAGCAATAGTTGAGGGCATGCCGGCACATATTCAGGTTTCAACAGCTGATATCGATTACCACCTGGCCAGACGTCGACTCGGTACTGGTCGTGGTGCGCGACAGAATTTTGAAGCAGATAAAGTTTCGATTCTCGGTGGAATCCGTCTTGGTCTATCACAAGGCGGTCCCATCTCAATTCAGGTTGGCAATAGCGAATGGCCTAAGTGGGAGAAGGTAATGTCGCCCGATCCTTTGCCAATCGATGAGATCAAGGATTTAGCCCGCAACGCACCACTTACTCGCCCAAGGCCGGGTCACGCTGATCTAGTGGGCATGCAAAAGTATGACTTTGATGATGCTCGAGCCATTCTCGAGCGTGCTAGCGCACGTGAGACCGCAGCTCGAGTAGCGCTAGGTGCTATTGCTCGCGCTTTTCTTCAGCAAAGTGTTGGAATTGAAATCTTGAGCCATGTGACTTCTATTGGTGGCATTTCTGTCTCTGAAAATCTTCCTCTTCCCACACCTGCCGATATGAAACGAGTGGATGGCGATCCGGTTCGTTGCGCATATCCAGAGTTTTCAACTGCAATGGTTGCAGAGATCGAAGCGGCTCATAAAGATGGAGATACGTTGGGTGGTGTTTGTGAAATTCTCGCCTACAACCTTCCTCCAGGTCTTGGTTCTCATGTCCATTGGGATCGCCGACTCGATGCACGTTTAGCTGGTGCAATGATGGGAATCCAGGCAATCAAGGGTGTGGCACTGGGAGATGGGTTCACTTCGGCAACTCGCCGCGGTTCCGTTGCTCATGATGAGATTGAGCGAGGCTCAGATGGTTCGATCGTGCGTAGAACTGATCGCGCAGGTGGCACTGAAGGTGGAATGTCCAATGGAGAGGTTCTGCGAATCTCTATCGCCATGAAACCAATTTCAACTGTCCCCAAGGCATTGGACACAATTGATGTCGCAACAGGTGAGGCGGCAAAGGCGATCAATCAACGCAGTGATGTCTGTGCAGTCCCTGCTGCCGGAGTTGTTGGGGAGGCCATGGCAGCTCTTGTTCTAGCTGAAGCGGTACTCGAGAAATTTGGTGGCGACTCTGTTGCTGAAACTCGTCGCAATTACCTGTCCTATATCGAAAACCTTCGTTTTTAGTATCAACTATGGCGCCACGTATTGTGTTGATAGGACCAATGGGGTCCGGTAAATCAACTATTGGTTCAGCTCTTGCAAGGTCTATGGACTGTCAGTTTCGTGACACAGATGAGATGGTCGTCTCGCAGACAGGTAGATCCATCTCCGATATTTTTATTGAAGATGGAGAAGAAGCTTTTCGTGCTCTAGAAAAGATCGCCCTTCGGATAGCCCTTCTAGAAGATGGGGCAATTCTCGCCCTGGGTGGTGGAGCGTGCCTTTCATTTGATGCTCAATCTGCACTCAAGGCATCGGGTTCCTATATCGTCTATCTGAAAATTTCACTCTCAGAGGTTTCGTCGCGCGTTGGCTTTAATCGAGACCGCCCACTTTTACTTGGAAGCCCCCGCGCACAATGGCAGAACCTTATGAATGATCGAGCACCAATCTATGAGAGTCTTGCAACCTTTGTAGTCGATGTTGATGGAAGAAGTGTTGAGGAGATAACTCAAGAGGTTGCCATAGCATTTGAGTTAAGGCAAAGAGGAGCAGTCAATGGCTGAGGTAAAGGTTCAAGCTGAGCGCGAATACACAGTCAAAATCGCCGGAGATTGGCGAGGAGATCTTTCCCCTTTTCTGCGTGAGCGTTCCCGAGTTGCGGTAATTCAATCAGCGGCGATGAAGGGACTCATCCCTGCAGTTACTAGCACTCATGGAGAGGTGACTACGATAGAAGTTCCTGATGGTGAGGCTGGCAAAACCGCGCAGGTATCCCAGTTCATCTGGTCGAAGTTGGCAGAGCAAGGATTTACGCGAAGTGATTTGATCGTAGCAATCGGCGGCGGAACGGTTACGGACTTAGCTGGATTTGCAGCGGCAACAATGCTTCGAGGAATCGATTGGGTTGCGGTGCCTACAACACTTGCAGGAATGGTAGATGCATCGGTGGGTGGCAAGACAGGGATTAACTCACCATACGGCAAGAATCTCATTGGAGCCTTTCATTCTCCTATCGCTGTTCTCATCGACCATAACTGGCTTCCCACACTCAGTGATCGCGATTTTGCGGCTGGGCTAGCCGAAGTAGTCAAATGTGGATTTATCTCCGACCCGGAGATCCTTACTCTCTTGGAAGAGAGGTCAATCGGTCAACTTCGAAGCGATAGTCAGCGAACTACAGAGCTCATCGAACGTTCAGTACGAGTCAAGGCATCGGTAGTATCGGAGGACTTTAAGGAGTCTCATCTTCGCGAGATTCTCAATTACGGACACACTTTCGGTCACGCTATTGAAAGAGTCTCCGATTACGCCATTCGTCATGGTGAAGCGGTGTCAATCGGAATGATTTACATCGCAGAACTCGCTCATTCAAGGGGCCTCATCGATAGTGAACTCCTTGCACGTCATCGCTCTATCCTGCGCTCACTCAATCTGCCGATTTCTTTGGGCGAGATTGCTGGGGCGCGAAATTGGGATGCGTTGCGTGCTGCAATATCTCTCGATAAGAAGAACCGTGGAGATGAAGTTCGTTTCGTTGCACTCGATGGCCTGGCTTCCTGTACTCGTTTAGATGGTGTCACTGAGGCTGAACTACAGGGTGCATATGAGAAGGTTCTGTCATGAAGGTTCTGATAATCAATGGCCCTAATCTCTCTCGATTAGATATTCGCGATTCTTCAATCTACGGCGATCTCAATTATGCAGAGCTCGTGGAATTTATAACCGATGCTGCCGCACGAAATGGCTTTGAAGCAGATATTCGTCAAAGCAATGATGAGGCAACGATCATCGGGTGGCTACATGAGGCGGCAGATTTAAATCTTCCCGTTGTTATCAATCCCGCAGCCTTCACCCATTACAGCTATGCAATCAGAGATGCAGCAGAGATGGTCAAAAGCCCCCTCATCGAAGTGCACCTGTCTAATCCGTTATCTCGCGAGGAGTTCCGCCACACATCTGTAATTTCTGGGGTTGCGAATGGAACTATCGGAGGATTTGGAGCTCATTCCTATGAATTAGCCCTCATCGCCCTCGCAAAGTTAGTGGCATAAAGGCTCCGCTTTATAGTTTCATCGCTTCCTTGATGTAAACTCCCACATCTATTGCGCTTCGAGGTACGAGGCGAGATGAACTGGAGTTACGATGGCAACCACAAATGATCTTAAGAATGGCATGGTCCTAGATATTGAGGGTCAGCTCTGGACCGTCGTTGAGTTCCAGCATGTTAAGCCTGGCAAGGGCCCAGCATTTGTTCGCACCAAGTTGAAGCAGGTTATGACCGGCAAAGTTGTCGATAAGACTTTCAATGCTGGCGTTAAAGTTGAGACTGCTGTTGTCGAAAAGCGAGAGATGACATTCCTCTATAAAGAGGGTGATGATTTCGTCTTTATGGATGACGTGAACTTTGATCAGATGACCATCTCCGAGGCAACTGTGGGAGATGCATCTGACTATATGCTCGAGAACACAGGAGCAATTGTGGCAATCCATGAAGGCAATCCACTCTTCATTGAACTTCCTGCATCTGTTGCCCTCAAGATTACTTATACAGAGCCAGGTCTTCAGGGAGACCGTTCTTCTGGTGGCACAAAGCCAGCGACAGTGGAGACTGGAATCCAGATTCAGGTGCCTCTCTTCATTAAACAAGATGAGATAGTTCTTGTGGACACCCGAGATGGTTCATATCTCGGTCGCGCGAATTAATTGTCCGCTCGAAGCAAGGCGCGCAAGCAGGCGCTAGATCTCCTATACGAAGCAGATATTCGCTCGACAAGTGCTGCCGTAATCCTGGAAAGTCGTATCATCGATGAGAGCGACGTTGAAGCTCGCCCAATTCGTGATTTCACTCGTGAGCTCATCGCAGGTGTAACGTCTAATCAGCGAAAGATTGATGAGTTAATCACCACTTACGCTCAAGGTTGGGATATGGATCGTTTAGCTGCCGTTGATCGAAATATCTTGCGTCTTGGAATCTATGAAATCGTATGGAGTGATGACCTTGCCGATTCAATTGCCATCGATGAAGCTCTCACATTAGCCAAGGATCTCTCAACAGATGATTCTGCCTCCTTTATTCATGGTCTTCTCGGAAAGATTGCATCGATAAAAGAGAGCATTGCTCGTTAAGCGTTAAGTAGTAGCTTCCTTTCGCTCAACTCTTTTTCAAGCTCTTCTGTGCCAAATGCGAGAATGTGCGTGGCGATTGCTCTATCTGAATCCCTGATGGTCAAGAACTCGCCAGCCCAATCATTTCGTTCTGCAGCTATGGCTCTCACCAGACTAATCATCGAGAGTATACGAGGGTTCTGATCTTTGATTTCAAGTACTTTTCGAATCTGACGTAGGTCAAAAATCCACCGACTCTTCTGACTCTTCTCATTGCCTGCGTCGAAGAAGTAGCTCATTGGAACGTCATAGAAGGCGCTGATTCTTTCCAGGCGTGCCAGGGAGATAGCGCGAGTGCCTCTCTCATAGGCACCAAGAACAACAGATTTAAACTCACCGGCGGAGGCCTTCTCAATCTGATTGAGCGTCAGCCCCTTAATCTTGCGCAACTTGCGTAACTTCTGAGCACATTGTTGATCGATATCCATTGTCATCGCCTTTCTTCCAGTCACATACCCAAAAAGCGAGGGTACTCAGCTGCGACATGCGGCGTTTCCTTGGCTCCACAGGGACCCACAGGGGAGTGGTAGTATCGGCCCCACGTTCCTTTAACGACCTGTCCAGAGAGGCAGGAAAGGAGATTGACATGGGCGTAGCCTTATCCAGCGCAGATATTCAACGCGCTATCACTCGCATCTCACATGAGATCCTCGAGAAGAATCCAGATCCTTCCTCATTTACCATCTTAGGCATCCCCACCCGTGGAGCCGATCTAGCGGCAAGAATCGCAGGCTGCATCTCCGAGCTTTCCTCCATAAAGATTGCATCAGGAACTCTCGATGTCACCCTTCACCGAGATGACCTGCGAACCCGTGCGCCTCGCCCTTTGATGCAGACTCATATACCTGATGGTGGAGTTGAAGGTCGAACAGTGATCTTGGTCGATGATGTTCTCTTTTCTGGTCGTACAGTTCGCAGCGCCCTCGACGCCCTAGGTGAGATTGGCCGCCCCTCTCGTGTTCAGCTCGCAGTGTTGGTAGATAGAGGCCATAGAGAACTTCCCATTCGTGCAGATTATGTTGGAAAGAACCTTCCGACCTCCCTGTCGGAGAAGGTGCAGGTCGCATTGGTTGAGCGCGATGGCCATGATGAAGTAACTATCGAAGCCGCCTCTGTCGAATCGGGGGAGAGAAAATGAAGCACTTGCTCTCCATCAACGATATCTCGAGAGATTTCGCGATTACGATACTAGATACTGCAGTAGAGATGGCTAAAGTTTCAGAGGGAGCAGTGAAGAAGTTGCCCACTCTGAGGGGAAAGACAGTTGTCAATCTCTTCGCAGAGGATTCAACTCGCACACGTATCTCATTTGAAGCTGCTGCAAAGCGACTCTCAGCAGATGTTATTAACTTCAGCGCTAAAGGTTCAAGCATCAGCAAAGGCGAGTCACTCAAGGACACGGCGCAAACTTTGCAGGCACTCGGTGCTGATGCCGTGATTATTCGCCATCCAGCCTCAGGTGCTGCACATCAATTAGCTCAAGGTCGCTGGATTAATGGAACAGTGATTAATGCTGGAGATGGAACCCATGAGCATCCAAGTCAAGCTCTACTTGATTCATTCACAATCCGAAAGCATCTCAAGGATGGACATGGCGATCTCTTTGGTGTGAGAGTTGCAATCGTAGGTGACATTTTGCATTCTCGAGTTGCACGTTCTAATGTGTTATTGCTCAAGAAACTCGGTGCCACAGTCGTTCTTGTTGCGCCACCAACTTTGCTTCCATACGCCGTAGAACAGTGGGGCGTGGAGATCTCCTTTGATCTCGATCAGACTTTGCCAACTGTTGATGCGGTCATCATGCTGCGAATTCAGTTGGAACGAATGAGCGATCTCTACTTTCCTAGTGCCCAGGAGTACTCAGCGCTTTTTGGGATTAACAGCGAACGTCAGGCAAAAATGCAGAGCCATGCAATTGTGATGCATCCAGGCCCTATGAATAGAGGTCTTGAGATTACAGCTGAAGTTGCAGATAGTCCGCAATCTGTGGTGGTTGAACAAGTAGCAAATGGAGTTTCGATTCGAATGGCGATTCTCTATCTCTTTATTGCTGGTAGCCAAGGGGGTACAGAGTGAGTCAGAAGATTCATATTAAGGGAGCATCTCTGGCAGACGGAACAACTGTCGATATTGCTATCGAAAATGGTCTGATTTCGGCCATGGGTGAATCACTCGCCCTTGATGGAGCAGAAGTTATTAAGGCCTCTGGATTAAAGGCACTTCCTGGATTCGTAGATCTTCATACTCATCTGCGCGAACCGGGACGCGAGAACTCAGAGACCATTGCAACTGGTTCACTTGCAGCAGCGCGCGGGGGATATGTTGCAGTCAGTGCGATGGCAAACACACTTCCCGTTGCAGACACTTCGGCGATAGTTGAGCAGGTGGCAGCGATAGGAAAGAGCGTGGGCCTTGTAGACGTCTTTCCAGTTGGGGCTGTAACCAAAGGGTTAGAGGGCAATGAGTTAGCAGATTTGGGATCGATGGCTCATTCCAAGGCCCGTGTTCGAGTCTTTAGTGATGACGGAGTGTGCGTCTCTGATCCTTTATTGATGAGACGCGCGCTCGAGTATGTAAAGCAGTTCGATGGCGTCATCGCTCAGCATGCTCAAGATCCTCGCTTAACGGAAGATTCTCAGATGAATGAAGGAGTAATTTCTTCAACTCTAGGCTTAAAAGGTTGGCCTTCTGTAGCTGAAGAGTCAATCATAGCTAGAGATATTCTTCTAGCAAATACAGTAGGTGCGAAATTGCATATCTGCCACGTTACAACTCGTGGTGGCGTGGAGATTATTCGCTGGGCCAAAGCTCAGGGAATGTCAGTGACTGCTGAAGTAACCCCTCATCACCTCTTGCTCACTGACGAGACGGCTTCGAGCTATGACCCGATATTTAAGGTAAATCCTCCTTTGCGCACACAAAGTGATGTCGATGCTCTTCGTGATGGACTCGCAGATGGAACAATCGACATTATTGGCACAGATCACGCGCCACACCCAGTGGAGAGCAAAGAGTGCGAATGGGCGAACGCAGCTTTTGGCATGGTGGGACTTGAGACGGCTTTTTCGATTCTCTACTCAACAATGATTAAGAGCGGAAGAATCTCGTGGCAACGTGCAGCAGAAGTTATGAGTATTTCTCCTGCTCGAATTGCTGGGTATAAAAATCATGGTCACGCCCTTGTCGTGGGTGCACCAGCACACATCACGCTCATAGATGAGAGCGCTTCATGGACCGTTGACAGAGCCGCCCTTGCCTCAAAGAGTAAGAACACCCCTTTCCACGGTATGACCTTCGACTCACTCGTGGTGGCAACTATCTTCAATGGCACTATTACCCATAAGGTCGGTATCTGATGAGCAAAGCATTCTTCGTACTCGATGATGGACGTATCTTTGAAGGGCGTTCCTGGGGGGCGCGTGGAAAGAGCTTCGGAGAAGCGGTCTTCCAGACCGGCATGACGGGCTACCAAGAGACCCTTACCGACCCGTCTTACCACCAGCAAATTGTTGTGATGACAGCGCCTCATATTGGAAATACCGGCGTTAATTTTGAGGATAACGAATCTTCAAAGATATGGGTCTCAGGATTTGTTGTGCGCAATCCGTCTTCGCTGACTAGTAATTGGCGTGCTAATGGCGATCTTGAGGCGGAACTGATCAAGCAATCAGTTGTGGGTATCTCCGGTGTCGATACTCGGGCGATTACCCGCCACCTTCGTGATCGAGGAGCCATGCGCGTGGGTATCTTCTCTGACACAGAACTCACACGTGAAGAGATGGTTGTTGAAGTTCGAAAGCAATCACAGATGACTGGTGCCTATCTCTGCGCCGATGTCTCCACGGATAACCCCTACGTCGTCAACGCGATAGGTCAGAAAAAGTTCACAGTTGTTGCTTTGGATCTAGGAATAAAAGCGGCAACTCCTCGCAATATGGCTCAGCGGGGTATCGAAGTTCATGTCCTTCCATATAACTCTACTTTGGAAGAGATACTTGCCCTCTCTCCAGATGGAGTCTTCCTTTCTAATGGTCCAGGTGACCCGTCCTCTATGACAGAAACTGTCGCTCTCGTAAGAGATATCTTGATTGAAGAGATTCCAATTTTCGGTATCTGTTTTGGACATCAGATTTTGGGCCGCGCTCTGGGATTTGAAACATATAAGCTGCAGTTCGGACATCGCGGAATCAATCAGCCGGTCCTTGATCGCACTAGCGGTAAAGTCGAGATAACTGCACACAACCATGGTTTTGCTCTAGCTGCGCCTACCGATTCGACTTTCTCCACCGTCTTTGGTCCGGGCCATGTCACACATATTTGTCTCAATGATGGCGTTGTTGAAGGGCTTGAACTATTAGAACGTGGTGCTTTTAGCGTTCAATATCACCCGGAAGCAGCTGCAGGTCCCCATGATGCAAGTTATCTTTTTGATCGCTTCATCGACGTCATGACTCAATATCCACGAAAGAAGGTGGGTGCATAATGGCTCTCGATACCTCGTTAAAAAGTATTCTGGTAATTGGTTCAGGTCCGATTGTTATCGGCCAGGCATGCGAATTCGATTACTCTGGCACCCAGGCTTGCCGTGTTCTTAAGGCAGAGGGAATCCGAGTCATACTCGTGAATTCAAACCCCGCCACAATTATGACCGACCCTGAATTTGCTGATGCAACCTATATTGAACCGATTACACCTGAGTTCATTGAGCGAATCATCATCAAGGAGAAGCCAGATGCCGTGTTGGCGACGCTAGGTGGTCAGACTGCCCTCAACGCTGCCATGGGTCTTCATGAAGCAGGAATTCTTCAGCGCCATAATGTGAAATTGATTGGCGCTGATGTCCAAGCGATTCAGCGGGGAGAAAATAGAGAGCTTTTTCGAGCAATAGTTGAAAAGGTCGGGGGAGAGTCCGCTCGATCCATCATCTGTCACACAATGGATGAGGTATTAGCCGCTGCGCAGCAATTGAATTACCCCTGCGTCATTCGTCCATCATTTACGATGGGCGGTCTCGGTTCTGGCATCGCAGATGATGAGCAGACGTTGCGACAGATTGCTGGAGCTGGCCTTCGCCATTCTCCAACCTCTGAAGTTCTCATTGAGGAATCAATCATTGGTTGGAAAGAGTATGAGCTAGAGGTAATGCGAGATCGAGCGGATAACGTCGTTATCGTCTGTTCGATTGAGAATATTGATCCCATGGGTGTTCACACTGGTGATTCGATCACTGTGGCGCCAGCGCTTACTCTTACAGATGTTGAGTATCAGAAACTGCGAAATCTCTCGATAGATATCATCCGAGAGGTGGGCGTTGATACTGGCGGTTGCAATATTCAATACGCCGTCAATCCTGATACTGGCCGAATCATCGTTATTGAGATGAACCCGCGCGTTTCACGATCTAGCGCTTTAGCTTCTAAGGCAACCGGATTTCCTATTGCAAAGATTGCGACGAAGCTTGCCATCGGTTACACACTTGATGAGATTAAGAATGACATCACTCAAGTAACACCAGCGTCATTTGAACCCACTCTTGATTACATCGTCGTGAAGGCTCCACGTTTCGCCTTTGAAAAGTTTGCCGATGCCGATAATCGACTTACTACGACGATGAAGAGCGTGGGTGAGGCGATGGCTATTGGGCGCTCCTTCCCTGAAGCGCTCATGAAGGCTCTTCGTTCTCTTGAACGCAAGGAGGCAATTTTTGCCTTCCCTCAGGATATTTCGACTGTTGATATCGACCAGTTGCTCACCACTATGAGAACGCCTACTGAGTATCGGCTTCAGGAGGTTCAGCTTGCTCTCTGGGCCGGTGCAAGCATGGAACAGGTATTCTCATCTACAAAGATCGATCGCTGGTATCTTCAACAAATCATTGAAATTAATGAGGCAGCTCGAGAGATTGCGCAACCAGGAGAGCTCTCCCTTGATCTGCTCAAGTATGCAAAGTCCTTCGGTTTTTCAGATATGCAAATCGCATCTCTTCGTGGAATCACCGAAGAAGATGTCCGAAAGAGCCGTCATCACTTTGATCTGCATCCTGTCTATAAGACAGTGGATACTTGCGCCGCAGAATTTGAAGCTCACACGCCTTATCATTATTCAAGCTATGAAGACGAGAGCGAGGTCCGCCCACGCACTCGCCCTGCCGTGATCATTTTGGGTTCTGGTCCCAATCGCATCGGCCAAGGAATTGAATTTGATTACTCCTGTGTTCATGCCGCCTTTACGCTTCGCGAGGCTGACTTCGAGACAATCATGATTAACTGCAATCCTGAGACCGTCTCAACGGATTACGACACCTCCGATCGCCTCTACTTTGAACCGCTGACTCTTGAGGATGTGCTCGAGGTAATCCATGCAGAAACTCTTGCCGGACCTGTTCTTGGTGTCATTACTCAGCTAGGAGGGCAAACTCCGCTTGGACTTGCAGCAGGGCTAAAGGCCGCTGGAGTCACAATTCTGGGTACCTCGCCTGAAGCGATTAACTTGGCTGAAGAACGTGGCGCATTTGGAGATGTCCTCGCTTCGAAATCTCTTACCGCACCTGAATTTGGAATGGCATCATCTGAGTCGGAGGCTATAGAGATAGCGCAGAGAATTGGTTACCCAGTGTTGGTTCGCCCATCCTTTGTACTTGGTGGTCGAGGAATGGAGATCGTCTATGACGATCAAGCTCTCTCTGGGTTTATTACTCGCGCTACCGATATCACCCCTGATCATCCTGTTTTGGTAGATCGATTCTTAGATTCAGCGATCGAGCTCGATGTCGATGCTCTCTATGATGGGACAGAGCTCTTTCTCGGTGGAATCATGCAACATATTGAAGAGGCAGGTATTCACTCTGGTGACTCTGCATGCGTGCTTCCCGCTATGACAATCTCTGACTCGGTGCGCGAAGAAGTGCGACGAGCAACCTTAGCTATCGCCGAAGGAGTTGGAGTTCGCGGCCTGATTAATATCCAATTCGCTGTTGCAGAGAACATCCTCTATGTTCTTGAGGCAAATCCTCGAGCATCTCGCACGGTTCCATTTGTTAGTAAAGCAACTGGCGTTCCTCTTGCAAAGGCCGCCGCACGCATCTCAGTTGGAACATCTATTGCCACTTTAAAGCAAGAGGGTTTGCTACCCCAATCAGATCTCGATCTCACTCGTGGCGTCAGCGTCAAAGAGGCTGTTCTTCCGTGGAATCGCTTCCGTCGCACTGATGGTCGTGGAGTAGATGCAGTTTTAGGACCTGAGATGCGTTCTACCGGTGAGGTCATGGGAATCTCTGAGACATTCGGTGGAGCCTATGCAAAGTCACAGATTAGCTCTTTCGGTCCATTGCCCAAGAGCGGCACTGTCTTTGTTTCACTGGCAGATAAAGATAAGCAATATGGCGTTGACTCTACCCGTGCGCTATTAGAGATGGGATTCAGAGTCCTTGCCACAGATGGAACAGCTTCTTATCTGCAGGAACGAGGAGTTGAAACCTTGCGCGTGCGTAAGCATTCAGAGGGCCATGGCATAGACGGAGAGCGCACAATTGTGGAGATTCTTAACTCTGGAGAGGTTGACCTTGTCATCAATACTCCTGTGGGTCGAGGTACTCGCGCAGATGGTTGGGCCATTCGCACCGCCTCAGTCCAGCGAAGCATTCCGATCATCACGACAACCCCTGGCTTCTCTGCAGCCGTGGAGGGCATCAAGGCCCTTCGAGCCGGAGAGCTTGGTGTTCGCAGTCTTCAGGAGTGGCTTGCATGAGCACAATCAATAAAGCGGCAGCACAGACCAAGGCGATGATTATTTCCAACAAGAGAGTTGGCGCCTATCACCAGATCATTCTAAGTGTGGGTGAAGTAGTGAGGCATTGTCGTCCAGGTAACTTCATTGCTATTGCAGTTGGTGGAGATAGCAGCCGTATGGTGCTACGTCGCGCATTTGCGATTTCACGAACATCAGAGTCGGCGCAATTTAGTGGAACGGTTGAGCTCATCGTTGCTTCACATGGTTCGGGTTCTAAGTGGCTATGTGCTCAAAGTGAGGGTGTTGAAATTGATGTCATCACTCCACTGGGAACTGCATTCGGAATACCAACAGAACCAGTCAACGCACTGCTCATCGGTGGAGGCTACGGATCTGCTCCGCTCTTTGGACTTGCAGATGTTCTGAAGTCTCGCGGATGTCGCTTAGATATGATTCTGGGAGCAAGCACTGGTCATAAAATTTATGCTCCGATGGAGGGTAAGCGCTCAGTGAGCTCACTTCAGATTTTTACTGAAGACGGAACCATGGGAGAGATGGGCCGTGTCACTTCCACACTTGCACAGGTCATCACGGAGCGAGCCATTGACATCATCTATTCCTGCGGTCCGATGCCAATGCTTCGCGCGATAACAGATATTGCCAGCGAATTCGGAGTCCTGCATCAGTGCGCAGTGGAAGAGTCGATGGCGTGCGGTATCGGAATCTGCATGACATGCGTTCTTCCCGTCAAGGACGAGTCGGGCGCTATCTCCATGAAACGTTCGTGCATCGATGGTCCCGTTATCGATGGTTCGACAGTTTGCTGGGAACTAGTGGGGAAGAATCCAGGTGAGTTCGCATGAGTAATTCATCTGTGGATATTTCAACAACATTGGCAAGTGCTTGGTTTCCAGCACCTATATTTACCGCGAGTGGATGTGCGAGCAGTGGAAAGGAGCTAGCTCAGTTTTTCCCGCTCAAAGATATTGGTGCTGTAGTCACTAAATCTGTGATGAATAAGCCCCGTCATGGACGCCCCACACCAAGAATGGCTGAAACACCTTCGGGAATGCTTAACTCGATCGGATTACAAGGCCCAGGCATAGACGCATTCTTGGCAAATGATGTCCCTTGGTTACTTTCTCAGAATGCCCGCGTCATAGTCTCAATAGCGGGTGAGACTGTCGATGAGTATGCCGTCTTGGCTCGAAAGATCCGATCCACAGCTGGAATCAGCGCTATTGAGGTAAACATCTCCTGTCCCAATGTTGAAAATAGAGGGATGGTCTTTGCAGCTGACTGTGATACTACAGCGCGAGTAATTGATGGCGTGCGCAAGGTCATTGGGGGAGAGATTCCTATTCTTGCAAAGCTCACTCCCGATGTAACGGATATCGTTTCAGTCGCCCGTTCGGCAGTTGATGCTGGTGCAGATGGTTTAGCACTCATTAATACCGTTCTTGGCATGGTGATCAATCTCGACACTATGAAGCCTCATCTAGGAGGAAGGACCGGAGGACTTTCAGGTCCTGCGATCAGGCCAGTTGCTGTTCGAGCCATTTATCAGGTCCGTGATGCCTTCCCACAGATTCCTATCCTCGGTATGGGTGGTGTGGCAAGTGGGCGTGATGCACTCGAACTGATACTTGCGGGAGCATCCGGTGTATCTGTCGGCACTGCAAGTTTTGGAAATCCCACCGCGATCATCTCGGTCCAAAACGAATTGCGCGAGCTCTTAGCCCAGCGCGGATTCACCGCTCTCTCGCAAGCAGTGGGTTATGCGCATAGAAATGGAAATTAAACGATGAAGGCCCCAATTATTCTTGCAGTAGACACACCTGATATCGATATTGCCAGGCGTTGGATTGAGGCAACGCAGCAGTCAGTCAGTGTTTATAAGCTAGGACTCGAGTTCTTCCTCACCTTTGGACGAGATGGCATTCGTTCCATAAAGGATGAGTTTGGCGTTGAGATATTTCTTGATTTAAAGCTTCATGATATTCCCAATACTGTTGCACATGCGGCAGCTGCAATCGGGGATCTCTCTCCTCGCTTTCTCACGATTCACGCATCTGGCGGCTCTGCGATGGTCAAGGCGGCAGTCGAGGCTGTTCCGCAGATTGATGTTACAGCCGTGACAATTCTTACCTCACTTTCAGAAGATGACCTCTTTCAAATTGGATTCTCTCAACCTGCCCTAGAGAGCGCAGTTGCGCTAGCAATGCTGTCCGTTGATTCAGGCGCACGCGCGATTGTCTGCTCTCCCTTAGAGATTGCAGCTATCCGATCTACTGTGGGAGAGGCGACAACGATTATCACCCCCGGCGTGCGACCTGCCGGCCAGACTTCCAGCGATGATCAAGTTCGAACCATGACTCCAGCTGATGCGATCAGGGCCGGAGCTAACTATTTGGTGATTGGTCGCCCGATTACAGGTGAGTGGAAGAACGGTGCTGCTGCTATGACCCTTGCTGCGCGCACCATTGCAGAAGAGATTAATAGCGCCCTGTAGTCTTTGATATTCTGGCTACTCAATGATGAGCTCACCCATACCTCCGGCGATGTCGATAGAGAAACGACGTGAGGCTCTCGCCCTGGCCGCTGCATCGAGGAAGGTAAGGGCTCAATACAAGGCCGAGTTGAATTCAGGAAGACTTTCACTACCGCAATTTATTGAGCTGATCGACACTAATTCTGCTCTTGCAAAGATGCGCGTTGCCGAGATGCTTGAATCCATGCCCGGGTATGGCAAGATTCGCGCATCCGCGTTGATGGATCGATTGCAAATTTCTCCCACTCGTCGAGTTCAAGGGTTAGGACGCCATCAACTCAACGCTCTATTAAAGGAGTTCACAGTGCCTACCTCTTCGCCACTTGGACGATTGATCGTCCTTTCAGGGCCCGGGGGAGTCGGCAAGAGCACAGTGGCAAAAGCGCTTAAAGGCGTCGACGGATTTTGGGTCAGTGTCTCTGCTACAACACGCGCACCACGTTTTAATGAAGTCGATGGCATCGATTACTTTTTTTACAGCAATGAAGAATTTGATAAAGCAATCGCAGAGAACCAATTCATGGAGTGGGCAGAGTTTGCTGGAAACAGATACGGAACTCCACTCAAGGCGGTTCAAGAGAAGCTAGAACAGGGGCTTCATGTTCTGCTGGAGATTGAAATTGAAGGGGCTAAACAGGTCAAAAGAAATCAGCCTTCGGCGCACCTGGTCTTCCTGGAGCCACCTTCCTGGGAAGAGCTGGTATCTCGCCTAGAGGGTCGTGGTACTGATTCGCCCGAAAGACGGGCTACTCGACTGGCTTTGGCTCAAGAAGAGCTGGCAGCAGCCTCATTCTTTGATACCGTCATCGTAAATACTCAGGTCGAGGATGTCCTTGGAAGCCTGATAAGATTGGCAACCTCGTAGGGCCTGCTTTTGCGGGCAGTTGGACTTTCTAGAAGGAGATCTTTAGATGAGCGCACATGCCGACGGCATTACACACCCACCGATTGATGAACTCCTCGATAAGGCTGGTTCTAAGTACGCTCTCGTTCTCTATGCGGCAAAGCGCGCACGCCAGATCAATGCCTACTACTCACAGCAGAACGAAGGCCTTCTTGACTATGTAGGTCCACTGGTGGAGCACCATGTCCACGAGAAGCCACTTTCTATCGCATTGCGCGAGATCAATGATGGTCTTCTGACTATCGAGAATCTCGAACCAACAGCGTAATTCTTCCTATGTCAGCCCAACGGCGCGAGATTATTCTCGGAGTCGGCGGAGGCATCGCGGCATATAAATCGTGTGACCTTCTGCGTCGTCTACAAGATGCAGGTTATGATGTCACTGTAGTCCCCACTCCCTCTAGCCTTAACTTTGTGGGGCGTGCTACTTGGGAAGCGCTCTCGGGGCGAGAGGTCACATCGTCAGTCTTTGAGATGGTCGATCAGATACGCCACATATCACTTGCAAAGCAATCTCAAGCGATGCTGATCTCACCAGCAACTGCAGATCTCATCGCTCGCATTGCAGCAGGTCGCGCTGATGATTTGTTAACTAACCTTGTTCTAGCTACCGAACGTCCAATCCTTATTGTGCCTGCGATGCACCCTTCAATGTGGAGCAATCCAGCAACGGTTGCCAATATTCAGACTCTGCGAGCTCGTGGGATTTATGTCCTTGACCCCGTTGAAGGTGCGCTCACAAGTGGTGATGTTGGCAGAGGTCGTCTACCTGAGACATCAACGATTATCGATTACTTTACCCATCAAGTTCTTGCCCCACATGATCTTGCAGGAAAGAAGGTTCTCGTTACAGCTGGTGGCACTCGCGAACCGATAGACCCAGTTCGCTTTATTGGAAACCGCTCAAGCGGAAAGCAGGGCATTGCGATTGCAGAGGCAGCTTTCGCGCGTGGTGCACAGGTCACCCTTATAGCTGCAAATACGCAGATCGATAGCTCCATGCAAATAGAGCGCATTAATGTAGAGACAGCCGAAGAGATGCTAGTAGCTATGCAGAGTAGGTTTGAAGATTCAGACATGCTCTTTATGTCAGCTGCAGTAGCAGATGCTCGTGTTCGTCATCTCTCTTCTGAGAAGATCAAGAAGGGCGATCTCTCTTCAATTGAGTTAGAGGTTAACCCTGATTTATTGGCCACAACCACTGCATCAAAGATAGATCAGATAGTTGTTGCATTCGCGGCAGAGACTGCGAACCATTCGCATGAACAGGCTAGGGCAAAAATGCTCCGCAAAGGCGCTGATTTAATCTACCTCAACGATGTCTCCGGTGGTGCCATATTTGGTAGTGAATACACCGTTGGAACAATCTTGACTCAGTCAGGAAAGAGGGAATTTTCAGAACCCATCAGTAAGGTCGAATTAGCACACGCCCTCATTGACGAAGCGTTAAAGAACGGCAATAAGTGAGCTATCAGTTAGGATACGACAATGTCTAAGCGCCTATTTACATCAGAATCCGTAACCGAGGGACATCCAGATAAGATCGCAGATCAGATATCCGATGCCATTCTTGACTCACTCCTTGCGCAAGATTCCGCAAGCCGAGTTGCAGTGGAGACTCTCATAACAACTGGCCAAGTTCACGTTGCTGGTGAGGTAACGACCAACGGCTATGCAGATGTTATGGGGATCGTGCGCGATAAGGTTATTGAGATTGGCTATGACTCTTCTGTAAAGGGCTTCGATGGCAATAGCTGTGGAGTTTCGATTTCTATCGGTCAACAGTCTCCAGATATTGCTCAAGGTGTCGATGATGCCTTCGAACACCGTGTTGCATCGGCTTCAGATCCTTTGGATCTTCAAGGTGCCGGCGATCAAGGTCTGATGTTTGGATATGCATGTGATGACACAGCAGAGCTCATGCCGCTTCCTATTTATCTTGCACACCAGCTTTCGCAGCAGCTTTCGGCTGTTCGCAAGAGCGGGCAACTTCCTTATCTTCGCCCTGATGGTAAGACTCAGGTCACCATCGAGTATGACGGCGACAAGGCTGTGGCACTCGATACAGTTGTGATCTCAAGTCAGCACGCTGAAGAGGTAGACGTCGCTGGCCAGTTAACTGCCGAAGTCATTAAATATGTGATCGATCCGATTCTTGAAAAGATTGATCTCCCTCGCAAGGATCTGCGCACACTGATTAATCCGACGGGTCGTTTCGTTGTGGGTGGTCCTATGGGAGATGCTGGTCTCACAGGTCGCAAGATCATCGTCGATACCTATGGCGGCATGGCACGCCACGGTGGTGGTGCATTCTCAGGAAAGGATCCTTCGAAGGTCGACCGTTCAGCGGCATATGCGATGCGATGGGTTGCCAAGAATGTTGTTGCCGCAGGATTAGCGCGGCGTTGCGAGGTTCAAGTTGCCTATGCAATCGGCAAAGCGCAACCGGTAGGTGTCTTTGTTGAGACCTTTGGAACTGAAACCGTACCTGTGGCAAAGATTCAGGATGCTGTCACCAGCGTTTTTGATCTTCGTCCAGCTGCGATCATTCGTGACCTTAATCTTTTGCGACCAATTTATAGTCAGACTGCAGCGTATGGACACTTTGGGCGTGAACTCGCTGACTTTACCTGGGAGCGCACAGATAGAGTCTCGGCCCTCCAGGCTGCAGTGAAGTAATTCTTAGTCACTTGGTCTAACAATGGTTGCAGGGGGATTGCGACTCAAACGAGAGGTAGTTCGACCCGCTCCGTTGGCGCCTCGAGGAGATTCTCCTGTTGCCAATATTTGGGTTGATAACTCCGTCTATCACCTCGATTCAACTTTCAGTTATCTCATTCCAGCCAATCTTGCAGATTCGGTTTTTGTGGGCTCCTCAGTGGTGGTTCCTTTTAATGGACGTGAACTCGAAGGGGTAGTTCACTCCTTCGATCTTTCAAGCAAGAGCCCTGGTCTTAAAAGTATCAGCAGGGTTATTGGAACAATTCCTCTGATTTCTGAAGAGATTATTGATTTGATAACTAGGGCTTCTAAGCATTATGCAGCTCACCCATTTGATCTCATTCGCTCAGCCATTCCCGCCAGAGTTGCGAGCATAGAGAAGCGGTTCGCGTTCTCGACAGAAAATTCTGACCACAGAGCACGGAGTTCAAGATCAGAATTCCTGCAGTTACCTCCGAACAAATCAAGATCGGCCTTAATGGCAGAGAAGATTAAACAACTCGCCTCTGAAGGATCTGTCCTTGTCATATTGCCTGACGCTGCTGAAGTTGAGAATTTACATCAATCTCTCACTCTGATCTCAATGCCTCACATCCAACTAGTCTCAACACACTCCAGATCTACATATTTTGAGAGTTTCCTTCAAGTGCGCACCGGTGAAGTCTCAGTTGTGATTGGAACACGCTCGGCGGTATTTGCTCCAGTTCCCAACCTTCGGTCCCTTGTGATTTATAACGAAGGTTCGGAACACTTTTATGAGAGAAGAACGCCAGGGTGGAATGTTCGAGATGTCGCCACTATGCGCACTGAACAATCTCCGATCAATCTTTTCTACGTCGGATACTCACCGAGTGCTGATATTGCAGCTCTTGTGAAGTCGGGCTCGGTAATTCATCGTCGAGTTCGGGCCAGGATAAAGGTTCGTGCAGTCACGCCAATCCATGGAGAGATACTTCCCTCGCGCGCTCTAGCCTCCATCAAATCGGCTCTCAAGCAAGGGCCAGTTCTCTTCGTTGTTCCGTTGAAGGGTTTCGCGCAGGCGATACGATGCTTTCAATGCAAAACTATTTCACGCTGTGAATGCGGGGGAGCGTTAGAGAAAAAATCTGCCAGTGCACCAGTGAGTTGCAACCATTGCCTTACCACCAAACCACAGTGGAGATGTGCGTGGTGTCATAGCGAAGTTTTCTCACTAGCATCTCGAGGTATCGAGCGTCATCAGCAAGAGATTGGCCATCTCTTTCCGGGTGTTCCCACATTTGTCTCCACTTCAGATCATCGACTATCGGGACCTGTTGATGCTGGAATTGTTATCTCAACTCCAGGTATGGCACCGGATTGCACTCAAGGGTTTGCAGCGCTTGTAATCATTGAAGCCGATCGTTTTCTCAATCAACCGGATTTACGAGCGAGTGAGAGAGTGAGGGAATTATTCTTCGCCCATAGCGCACTCGTCCGCGAGTCAGGCGAGGTTCTTCTTATCGGTGAGCAGGGACATTCAATCGTTACAGCCCTGACTACATGGAACCCACTGCCCATCATCGAAGGCGAACTCCAGGAGAGAGCAGAGCTGTGCCTTCCACCTTTCGTGAGAGCCGCCTCATTAACTATGGATAGCAGCGATATTTCACGATTAAGGAGTGCTCTTGAATCAGCTCGTACGCAAGGGCGTCTTCCTCACTCTGTGAGAATCCTCGGTCCCATCACCAAGGGGGAGAAATCAACTCTTATTATCTCGGCTCCTTTATCAGATGGAGATGAGTTGATCTCAACGATTCATGAGTTCATGCGTCGACGTAGCGCTGGCAAGAAGAGCCTTCCTCAGTTGCGCATTGACCCATATTCTCTCTCTCATTAGATTAGACTTAAGCCCATGCCTATCAAGGAAATTCGCCATTTCGGCGATCCGGTTCTCGTGACCCCTGCAGTCGAAGTCTTGGATTTTGACAAGGAGTTGCGCTTACTCGTTCGTGACCTAACGGAAACGATGCTTGATGCTCCTGGAGCAGGACTTGCTGCCCCTCAAATAGGTGTCGGCTTACGCGTATTTGTCTGGGATGTAGATGGCGAACTTGGCCACCTCATTAACCCTTCACTAGATCTCAGCAGTGAGACACAAGATGGGGATGAAGGATGTCTGAGTTTTCCAAATCTTGTGTATCCAACCCAGCGAGCTATGCGCGCGATTGCCAAGGGATTTAACATGCATGGAGAGCCAATCACGGTTGAAGGCAGCGAGCTTCTCGCTCGCGCACTTCAGCATGAGACTGACCATCTTGATGGAATTCTCTTTATCGATCGACTTTCTATCGATGACCGAAAACTAGCAATGAAAGAGATTAGAGAGTCAGAGTGGTTTGGAATCGCTACAGAACAGGGTCTGAATCCACAGATAAAGGTCTCTCCGCATAGCCCATTCGGACGGGGCGCTTAGTGCGGATAGCTGTAGCTGCATCGCCTGAGGTAGCTCTTCCATCTTTACGAGCCCTAATGCAAGGTGAGCATCAACTTATACGAGTCTTTTCGCAACCTGACCGTCCCTCTGGTCGAGGACGTCTCTTAACTCCTACGCCTGTCTCGCAGTGGGCGCTTGAAAATCAGATTGAATTGATCCGTCCTGAAAGTTCAGATGAGTTGGCCAAACATCTCTCGGATATCGATTTAGTCATCACGATTGGATACGGAGTTCTCCTACCCGAGAAGATACTTTCTCTGACTCCATATGGATTTATCAATCTTCACTTCTCGCTATTGCCTCGCTGGCGTGGAGCCGCACCCGTTCAAAGAGCGATAGAAGCTCAGGATGCCATTACGGGTGTCACAGTTTTTCAACTAGATGCTGGCATGGATACGGGGCCCATATATACAACTCACCGCTTTGCGCTGGATTCTGACATTACAAGTGATGAACTCTTTGTTGAATTAGGCGAACTTGGAGTCATTGCTCTCGCAGATGCGCTGCAACTTATCCAATCAGGGGTACGTCCTATTCCGCAAAAGAGCGAGGGTGCTACACGCGCTCTTAAATTAAGTAGAGAAGATGGCCGTATTGATTGGAGCCAGGATGCTTCCACAATTAGCGCCAAGATAAGGGCTTATACAAGTAACCCCGGCGCTTGGACTACCTTCCGAGATAAGCTCATTAAACTCTCTGGCCCAACAGTTTCAGATTTGCAGCTAGACAATGGTGCAATAAAGCTGATCAACAAGAGAATTCACATTGGGACAGCTTCGACCGCCCTTGTTATCGATCAGATAACCCCCGAAGGTAAAGGCCCAACAGATGCGCTGTCGTGGGCTAATGGTGCGCGCCTTGTTGATGGTGATCGATGTGAGTAACTTTCCACCCAAGAAATTTACTAAACCTAGACCTGACGGACCGCGCCTTCTAGCGTTTGACATCATCTCTGAGGTAAACCGTAGAGACGGATACTCCAATCTCCTTCTTCCGCAAGCGCTGGGTGCTTCTTCCTTTGAAGATAGAGACAAGGCATTTACTACAGAACTCGTTTACGGAACACTGCGAATGCAAGGACTCTATGACTACATCTTCTCGCAGATATCAGATCGTCCTTGGTCTCAGGTAGATGCAGATATCGTTGATTTAGCCCGTATGGGAGCTCACCAGATTTTTACGATGCGCACCCCAGTCCATGCAGCAGTCTCTGCAACTGTAGATGTTGCCCGCAAAGAGTTGGGTGAATCCAAGGGTAGTTTTGTTAATGCGCTTATGCGCAAAGCAAGTGCACAAGAACTAGATCAGTGGTTGGAGCCAGTCCGGCAAATGAGTGATCCAGTTCTTCGTTTGGCAATCGAGCATTCACACCCAGAGTGGATCGTCTCGGCTTACTTCGATCTTCTCAAAGATGTATCACTCGTGGAGGCGGAGTTGATATCCAATAACACTCCTGCCCAACCAACATTGGTTTCATGGCCAGGTGCTTCAACACAAGAGGAGCTGGTCGAACTGGGTGCAACGGCGACTGCTTTCTCACCCTATGGAGCGCGCATTTCAGGAGCGCCTGGCTCTCTAGAGGTTATCCGCCATCGCAGAGCAGGTGTTCAAGATGAAGGTTCTCAACTTGTCGCACATGTTTTCGCACGTGCGACACATAAGGCGCAGAGAACCCTAGATCTCTGTGCTGGACCTGGAGGAAAGGCTGCACTTCTCTCCCATATTTGCGATGTTTCAGGTCGCGATTTTCTCGCAAATGAGATTTCAGCACCTCGAGCTAAGCTAGTGAAGAACGTGATTGGCAAATATTCCGTAATCGTTGGCGACGGTCGGGAGATTGCCTCACATGGCCAGACCTTCGATGCAGTTCTTGCAGATGTTCCGTGTACTGGTTTAGGTGCCTTACGTCGCAGGCCTGAAGTCAGATGGCGTCGAACACTCAAAGACCTGGCTCCTCTGCTCGCGCTACAGATGGAGCTATCAGAGGCAGCTATCTCGGTCTTAAATCCTGGCGGTTACTTCGGATATGCAACTTGTTCACCTCACTATGCTGAGACTTCTGGGCAAGTCTCCCAGATCTTAAAGAGACATCCGGAGTTATCTCTTGTTGAGATCCAGCCGCTACTTCCTGAGAATCTCAAGGATGCGATGCGCGGGGGAGCACTCTCCCTGTGGGGTCATCGCCATCACACTGATTCAATGTTCTTGGCGATATTCCAGAAGGCCAAGTAGCCTAAAACTATGAGTTCCCATATTCGCATCACGCCTAGCATCCTCAATGCAGATAGAGGTTTCATTGATAATGAGATAGCTCGTATCGCTGGAGTATCTGATTTTATCCATCTCGACATCATGGATAATCATTTCGTTCCAAATCTGACATGGGATTTGGATGCTGCAAGGAAGATTATTCAAGGTGCAAACGTTCCAATCGATGCACACCTAATGATCGCAGATGTTGACGAGATAGCAGTCTCATATGCTCAAGCTGGAAGTGCAAGTGTGACATTTCACGTCGAGGCGGCCAGAGATATAAAGGCAACAGCTCAGGCGATACGCAAGGCTGGTGCAAGAGCAGCTTTCGCTCTCAAGCCTTCATCAAGTATCGATTCCTATGTAGATGAACTCAACTATGTAGATATGGTTCTCATCATGACGGTCGAACCGGGATTTGGCGGCCAATCATTTATGGATTCGATGCTTCCAAAAATTCAGCAAACTCGTAAATTGATCGGTGACCGCCCTATATGGCTCCAAGTAGATGGAGGCATCTCGCTGGAGACAATTGAAAGAGCAGCCGATGCTGGCGCCGACACCTTTGTTGCCGGCAGTGCGGTTTTTCGAGCAGATGATCCTGCAGCAATGGTTCAAGCCTTACGCGCAGCTGTTGATTCTAATTAAGCTCACTCGGGAGGCCATCTCGAGTAGAATAGCGATATGAAATCTTTTGATTCTTTATGGGATGAACTCTCTTCGAAGTTGGCAGAGCGTGCAGAAGGATCTGGAACTGTCGCAGCAGTTGATGCTGGAGTTCACTCCATCGGAAAGAAGATTCTCGAGGAGGCTGGAGAGGTCTGGCTCGCCGCCGAACACGAGAGCGATGAAGCTCTTGCGGAGGAGATTAGTCAGTTGATCTATCACCTTCAGACAATGATGCTTGCCCGGGGCCTTACACCAAACGACATTTATAAGTATCTTTAAGGAGATTACCTTGTTAAGAATTGCCGTTCCCAATAAGGGTTCTCTTGCGGATTTATCCATCGCCATACTTAAAGAGGCAGGTTACCGCCAGCGCAGCGACTCGAGAGATTTGATTCTTCTCGATCCAGATAATGGCGTTGAGTTTTACTACTTGCGCCCACGTGATATCGCTATCTATGTTGGATCTGGCGAACTCGAAGCTGGAATCACCGGTCGTGATTTATTAATTGATTCGGCAGCAAACGCTGAAGAAGTTCTGGCGTTGGATTTTGGTGCCTCAACATTTCGCTTCGCAGCTCCCTCTGGGAGCAATCTCTCTCTCACAAGCATTTCAGGCAAGCGTGTCGCCACGGCATATCCCGGTCTAGTCGAAAGCTATCTTTCAGATAAGCAGATCTCTGCAACGGTAGTCAGACTTGATGGCGCTGTTGAAAGCTCTGTCCGTCTGGGCGTTGCCGATCTGATTGCAGATGTGGTGAGCACGGGAAATACTCTGCGCCAAGCAGGTCTTGAGATCTTAGGCGATGAGATCCTTCGCAGTGAAGCAGTTTTGATTAAGGGTGCTGGCAAGGCGATTCCCGCAGGACTAGATATCTTGATTCGACGACTTCAAGGAGTAGTGACAGCTCGTCAATATGTCTTACTCGATTACGATGTTCCAAAGGCGGTAGTCGATAAAGCATGTGCGATAACGCCTGGTCTTGAATCACCAACCATCTCTCCATTGCAGAAGCAGGATTGGGTTGCCGTTCGAGCTATGGTTTTGCGCAGTGATACAAATAGATTAATGGATGAGCTCTGGGCACTTGGAGCACGTGGAATTCTAGTTACCGATATTCACGCCTGCAGACTCTGATCTTTACTACTTCTGTGTGACCCCAGCTGCCTCGACATCTTCACGAGTGATTCCTAAGAGATAGAGAACTGAATCCAGATAAGGCGCGGTTACTGAACTATCGGCTGCTGCCTTTACAGCTGGCTTTGCATTGAAAGCAATTCCTAGTCCAGCTGCGGCGATCATATCTAGATCATTTGCGCCATCTCCGATGGCTATTGTCTGTTCAACGGTGACGCCTTCAGAGGCTGCGAACTCGCGAAGAGCACTAGCTTTGGCGGCCCTGTCGATAATCTCACCAGTTAGCTTCCCAGATAATTTTCCATCGATAATCTCTAGAGAGTTAGCTCGGTAATGCTTTATCTCCAGCTCATCAAGGAGTGGCTTTATGACAGTGGTAAATCCTCCTGAGACGACAGCAACGCTATGTCCAAGCTTATGAAGAGTTGTCACAAGTGTTCGTGCGCCAGGCGTCAAAGAAATCTGCCCGCGAACCTCATCCAAGATGGACTCAGGCAGACCTTCAAGTAGTGCAACACGTGCACGTAAGCTAGCCTCAAAATCTAATTCACCTCGCATGGCTTGCTCAGTAATCTCTCGAATCTGACTTTCGACTCCGGCTTGTGCTCCAAGAAGCTCAATCACCTCTTGTTGTATCAAGGTGGAGTCGACATCCATCACAACTAGCTTTTTTGCCCAACGCATTAATCCGCCGGGGGATACAGCAATATCTACGCTGTGGGCTGTTGCAAGTTTGGCTAAAGCAGGACGCACGCAATCGATATCAACGCTGGAGACAACGAATTCGATTGCGGTCACAGGAAAGCTTGCTGTTCTATGGATACGTTCGATGTTGCCACCATGGACCGCAATTTCCGATGCTATAGCTGCAATTGCAGAAGGTGAGAGTGGATTGCCTAATGCAACCACATGCATCAGACCACTCTTGGCAGCGATAGTAGAGCTCTCCTGGACCTGAAAAGACGTTGCAATGTCGACACCTAGACGAAGAGCGCACTCATTTAAGTCGGCATCTATCGCCTCTGAATGATCCGGGTTCAACGCAATAAGCACAGTCAAGATGACTCGATCGCGAGCTACTACCTGCTCAATGTCGAGAATCGTGATGGCAAATGGTGAGAGAGTCTCAAAGAGAGCTTGGGTCAAGCCTGGGGTATCTATTCCTGAAAGGAGGATGAGGCCTGTGTATTGGCTCTTTTCGCTGCTCATGAGGGCAGGTTAGTACGAATCACTCGTCCTTTTCGCATTTTCTGCCGAAGATTTCACGATGAAAGATATATCTTGCTCCCTATGGCAGGCCAATATGTATTAGAGCTTCGAGATGTTTGCGTCGTTCGCTCATCTCAAACAATCCTTGGCCCTATCAACTTTGCCATACGGCCCTCTGAACGCTGGGTGGTCCTAGGCCCCAATGGCGCTGGTAAATCCACGCTACTTAACATTCTTGCTACCCGCATCTTTCCGTCTTCAGGATCGGTACATATTCTCGATAAGCAGATGGGGCGCGCTGACCTCTCTGAGCTGCGCACGCGAATCGGAATATGTGGTGCGTTAATTTCTGAGGATATTCCTGAGGACGAATTGGTCCGAGATGTAGTACTTACCGCAGCTTATGCAATTCTGGGCCGTTGGAATGAAGCCTACGATCTTTGGGATGAGTCTCGAGCTGTCGCTTTGCTTACTACCTTTGGAGTGCGCGAATTAGCCGATCGACGTTATGGAACTTTAAGTGAGGGGGAGAGAAAGCGTGTGCAAATCTCTCGCGCTCTGATGGCTGATCCTGAGCTCCTACTCCTCGATGAACCTGCTGCAGGCTTAGATTTGGGTGGGCGAGAAGACTTGTTAAATCGCTTCTCTGCATTTGCCGCAGACCCACTTGCTCCGGCTTCGATCCTCGTCACACATCACATAGAGGAGATTCCGGTTGGCACAACTCACGCCCTCATACTCAAAGATGGAACAATCGCCGCTTCGGGCCCGATTGCAGATGTCATTACCAGTGAGCACATCAGTGCGATATTTGATATTCCCATCACCGTCAATCGTGAAGGCGATCGCTTCTTCGCACGTTCCATTGGCTGATGACTTTCTCATTTGATGAAGTAGATGCAAGTTGGCATCCGTTCTTCAGACAACACTTAGATCTCCTTGATTCAACTCTTTCAGAAGTGACAAAGCAGCAAATTGCACCTTCTCGCGACCACGTCTTCAGAGCATTTAGGCAGCCGCTTTCAAGTTTCCGGGTCCTTATCGTGGGTCAAGATCCCTATCCCACACTTAATGCAGCAGATGGCCTCGCCTTCAGTTTCTCCTCACCAGATGGAGACTTGCCAGCTTCACTTCGCAATATCTATCGCGAATACAGTGAGGATCTAGCGCTACCGCTACCCATGAGTGGTGATCTGAGCAAATGGAGTGAGAACGGTGTGATGCTTCTCAATCGCACCTTAACCACAGTTGTTGGGCAGAGAAATAGCCATTCGAGCCTGGGTTGGAAGGTCTTCACTGATTCTGTAGCTAAAGAATTAGGAGATTGCGGAGTAATAGCAATTCTTTGGGGTTCTCATGCGCAAGAGCTTGCGCCATTCTTTGTAGAGAGCATCTGCACGGTTCATCCAAGTCCACTCTCTGCCTACCGTGGATTCTTTGGATCCAAGCCATTCTCACGTGTAAACGAAATCCTCACGCGACGCGGTGATGCGCCGATAGATTGGACTCTTTGAGACTTTACAAAATAAAGAGAGGCCCCAGGATTAACCCGAGGCCCCTCTTCTACTGTGTGAGCTGTATTAGCCGACCCATCCATTGATAGGTGACTGTAGGAAGTAGATCACGAAGAGTCCAGATACTAGGTAGAGAAGCGGATGTACCTTCTTGCCTTGACCCTGGGCTAAACGAATCACTACATGTGAAATAAATCCTGCACCGATACCTACAGAGATGTTGTAAGTAAATGGCATCAAGATCATGCTCAAGAATGCTGGAATACCGATTCCATAATCAGACCAATCGATATCTTTGATCTGAGACATCATCAAGAAACCAACTACTACGAGTGCAGGAGCTGCAGCCTCGTAAGGAATGACCTTGACAATAGGTGCAAATAAAGTGGAGAGAAGGAAGAGAGAACCGGTCACGATTGATGCCAGACCAGTACGTGCTCCTTCACCCACACCAGATGCGGATTCGATATAGCTTGTATTTGAAGAGATGCTTCCAGCACCACCTGCAACAGCAGCTACTGAGTCAACGAGGAGGATACGTGTGTTGTTTGGAACGTTTCCATCCTTATCGATCAACTTTGCCTCTGTTCCAATCGCTGTGACTGTACCGACTGTGTCGAAGAAGTCAGAGAGAAGAAGAGTGAAGACAAAGAGGATAGCTGCGATAACAGTCACACCTTCAACATTGAATCCACCAAGAAGATCAAAGTTGCCAAAGAGTGAGAAGTCAGGCTTTGCGATGATATCTGTTGGCACAGATGGAACGTTTAGACCCCAACCCTTTGGATTGGTGTAGACAATAGCCTGGCCTGCGCCATCAACAACTGTCTCGCCCTTGAAGGTATCAGGCAGCTTTCCACCGTAAACGCTATTGATAACGCCACCTGGGATGAAGTTTGCACCGATCTTAAATGCCTTCTCGATAACGATTGAGAGCGCGGTAGATGCCACGATTCCGATAAGAATTGCACCCTTGATCTTGCGAACCATCAAGATGATTGTTAAGAAGAGTCCAAATGCAAAGACGATAATTGGCCATCCAACAAGGTTTCCATCGAAGCCGAGGGTTACAGGTACAGGACCTGTTCCTGGAGTCTTTCGGACAAAACCTGCATCAACTAGACCGATGAGTGTAATGAAGAGGCCGATTCCGACCGAGATCGCAATCTTGAGTTGCTGTGGCACTGCACGGAATACCGCAGTGCGGAATCCTGTGAGTACAAGAATCAAAATAATGATTCCTTCGATTACAACAAGGCCCATTGCATCAGCCCATGTCATCTTGCTTGCGATTGAAACTGCAACGAATGTGTTCAGTCCCAAACCTGTGGCAAGTGCCAATGGGAAGTTTGCGACAGATCCCATAAGGATCGTGAGTAGACCAGCCATGAGTGCAGTCATTGCAGCGATTGCCGCAAAGTTAGCGCTCTCTGTGCTTCCACCGAGATACGCGCCAGTTGAGTCTTTAGCGCCTCCGAGGATGAGTGGGTTGAGGGCAACGATGTATGCCATGGTGAAGAATGTGACGAAACCGCCACGAATTTCACGACCTACCGTTGAGCCTCGTTCTGTTATTTTGAAGAACGAATCGAGCATGGTGGACCTTCCTGATTTTGTTAACGGGGGTGTTTGCGACCCCGTGTGAAATGACGGCTCACAGACCGAGGGAATATGCGAATTCTAGGTCGGGCAGTAGTTACCGACGAGTCAGGCGCGCCAGGACTCCTAGGGAAACAGCTATTGATTCTCCGATAAGCAGGGCAAAGAGAAGTGTTCCTACTCCAACCGTTCCGCCCATCAGCCAGCCTATGAGGACGACGGTGAGCTCAATTCCCAGCCTGACGCGACTGATGCGAACTCCGGTGACTCTATGCAAACCTGTCATAGCTCCATCACGAGGCCCTGGACCAAGACCACAGGTGATGTAGAGGGCCGAACCGATGCCCACCATCGCGATGCCGATTAAGTCATAGCCAATCTTCCATGGAAGATAATCGACTTCAGGAAATATTGAGACGCCAATCTGAATAAATAGTGCAATCAAGGTGATGTTTGAGATCGTTCCAAAGCCTGGTCGCTCGCGTAAAGGTATCCAAATGAGAAGAACACAGACGGAGATGATAAAAGTTGAGAGGCCGATTTGAATACCGAACTTCTCTGAGAATCCTTCTGCAAATACAGTCCATGGAGCGTTGCCATTCTGCGCTTGAATGAGCAATGAATCACCAAGGCCAAAGAGTGCAAGTCCAAAAAATAGGATGCCCACGCGCTGGGGGGAGAGTTGCCAACGATGCTCTGCGCGCCACGGTGTATCAGGAATCGTTCGATGTGGTGCTACAAATTGAAGTATCGATTGGATTTTCACCTTCATAGTCTAGTTGCAGTCTATAGTTCAGATATGTTTAT